>JAABUK010000254.1_pt1 | contig 122117 bp, 114 predicted proteins | sample 5559141 | NCBI WGS metagenome assembly JAABUK01 (sample SAMN10711869, study PRJNA513367) | rock metagenome | isolation source: Antarctica rocks | place: Antarctica: Victoria Land, Pudding Butte nord | collected 2016-01-03 | reverse complement strand
CGGTAACTGGATCCTAGGTCCGAGGATGGTTCGAGAGGTGTCTGTGTCTCCAAGGGAGCGGAAAGGGTGAGAGGGAGGAGCGATAGTGGGGTCAAGATACGCCGGAGAAGCATTGTATTGTGCGTGGGAAAGGTGGAGAGGAGCGTTGTGGTGTTTCAGATCCGAGTAAGATCTCAGGGTGATGATGTTCTCGGAACTGTTACGATAGATCACATCCAAGGACGAGAGATGGTGGGCAAGGAGCAATGCTGGACCGAGAGAAGAGGATCAAGTAATGCAGCTCGTCACGTTACCCAGAATGGCAAGTTTACCGTATGGCGATTCCCCGTGCCAAGATGAATCTGCTCGCAAAAGTCATGGCCGGACGCCTCGCCACAATCAGACCAAGCATCGGCCATGACTGATGATTCCCCATTTACCTTGCCCTCTGCTTCACCGTAATCAACATCTTGCAACGCAGGACGGCATCACACCTTCAGCATGGCTACCATGGGAGAAATCCAAATGTGAGGTGTAGTCTTGACAGCTCGTACAACCAGATAATAGTATAAGCTATAAGGGTAGATGCTGCTACTAGCTGCCACAAGGCTTATGGGATATACTTCGCAGATCAAACCGGCTTTGCCTCAGATGGAGAACCTAAAGCGCGGATGTGGGGAAGCCAGATGGGTTCCAGAGATGTTGAAGATTCAGAATCTGCCTGCACATCTCGCCAATGCTTCTCTGTTTTCAGAGTCTGCGCTGCAAGACTTACTCGGCAGTGGTCGATTCTCTTTGTTCTCTCCCTTCATCAGTATTCGAGCCAAGTCAACGGCGGATGACTGGTCTTTGGTAGAGCGATTACGTTTGCGTTGCCTTCCAAGAGCGTCTCTGGGGTTCACGTCGGGCATGAGCATGCCTGCTACCTCATCACTCGAGGCCATTAAATTCTTTCGGACTGACGACTGGAGATCGTCTCCAGGAGCATTGAGAAGCTCTGCGATGTTGGTCTTGGAGTGCGTCCGCTTCTTCTTTTTCTTTTCCGTGGGGCCGGTAGACTGAATCAGATGCTCAGAAGGTTGCTCCGACCACTTGCCAGATTCTGTCCTCATCGCGTCCCTCGGTTGATGACTGTCTTGCTCTTCATTCGTTTCCCTTTGGCGGAATTCGTGGAATCGAAGCAAAGCATCTGCTGCACTATATTCCTCTGGTCTAAGCGTCGAGCTGCAGTCGACCTTAGGAGGAATTCTATATTGCTGAGGACAAGACGTTCGCGGCGCATCGCTGCACAACGACAGAGATATGTTCGAACCTTGGGAGGGTGCCAGAACTGATGACGCCACGGATGAGATGGATGATGATCGTGATCTTCCCGGAAAGCCGGAAAGATCGGATCGAACTGACTCGGGAGAAGAAAAGGTTGATGTTGAGCTTGAGAAAGACGTTCTCCGACTCACAGAGGGTCGAGCTGGTTGCTCTGGTCGCTGGCAAGGCCTTTGAGAGGGTGGTGGACACAGCGTACGGTTTGCAGGGCGAGCGCATAGCTTCAGCATAGCCATGGCTGATGATGATTCCCGGCACCGAGTAGTCCCGCGAGCTGTTCGTGACAAAGATGACGAGCATTGCGACAGGCTTGGGGTACCACTGGGAGTGGGTAAGTTCTGTTGACATGGGGCCGGAGGAGGGACCGGATACGCAGTATTTGGCTCGTCCATGGCTTCGATGTTCGATAGATCATGCTTGGTCTCCGATCTCTCGGACGCGTCTTCCTGTTCAGAGGCGGTGGAATCAGGCGGCGAGTGTGGAGGGGTGAGCATGCCATTGAGATCAGGCTGGTAGCACTGGTTGTTGGGCAATGCCGAGCCGTCTCTGAATTGCGAAAAGTCGTCTAGACAATCCGGGGTCAGTCGGGGGAGGATAGTGCCCCAACCAACGGTCTCCACTAAGTTAGGCTGTGGTATAAGCGACATTCCAGGTTTCGGTGGTGAGCTCAAAGCAATCACAGTATGACTCCAGCGCTCGAATCGGTCTTTGCTGACATGAAGCTTCCAATCAACGGCCTCCAAAAACTTGAGTTCATTCGTATTGATCTCCGAGGTTGGCAAGCCAGTGATCTTTCCCCAGGCTCGAGTTGAATAGTTCCTATCTTGCAAGAATTTGGATGCAAGCATCAGGGCTGATAGAAACATACGGCGTCCGCATTGCATTGCCCGACGACCAGCCAGGACGCAAGACTGCTCTTGCGTGAAGTCGCATATCGGGAGGTGTTCTTTGAGCAGTACAAGGTAGTACATGGCGACTTGAAGCGTGGAATAGCTCGTCTTCGATCTCCGTAAAGTCTCGGTGATGAAATCTTGGAGGGGCAGTACATTGTGGGCATAAGTGGTGTCATGTAGGACAGGGGCGGAAAGCGGCCATATTGCTGCTATTAAACCTGCAGCAAATATCACCAAAGAGCTCACGAAGCAATGCCTCCTCTCAGGCTGCCTCATCAACGTTGTCGGCGGAGAGATATGTCTTTGGTCACTTCCTCGACAAGCTGGGCCAGTTCGTCGACAATGCTGTCGTTGAGAGGGTGGTAGAATTGGGACAGAATTCTGGTTTTCCTTCTCAACTCCTTCGCGCCATGATGGTACGTCCACGGACTGGACAGGATCTTGCAGAAGCCCCAAGCATACTGTATCAGGCTGGCCAGGGTTACCGGACGATGAGATCGAGTCGGGAGTAGTCTGAGCCGAGCTTTGTAACGCTGTTCGTCGCCAGGAAAGCTGAGAGCTGGAGTCGCTAAACTTCTCGATGGTGGCGGAGCTTGCAGAACCGATTGGATCTCTAGGGATTGGCTCAGCACATCTGGATTTGCTATTGAGGGAATAGTCAAGGCATCCGAACGGAGCTCGCTTTTCATGTGGCATGCTCTGATGAGCAAAGAGAGTGCCCATGAAGAGTGCTGAAGGTTAGGATAAAATAAAGGGATGGGAGGATAGGGGACCTCCCAAGTCCTCTGTGTAGGTGAATTAAAATCTCCAATTAGCAGTGAATGCCGATGAGACAATTCACCACCTAAGACCACGTAAAGAGTGTGGTTTCTGTAAGAGTAATGTCAAGGATGGTGGCGGTAAAGGAAACTCCTTTCCCTGCTCTGCGAATTTCACGCCAGGAAAGACGTCCGAAGTCGGTAGAGAAAGTGGGCAACGTATCTGTCACCGGGTATCTTCTTTCAGACCCGTTCTTCCTAGACGCGACGTGCCTTCTCTTTTGAACACTTGATCCTAGACCAGGCAAGAGGGCGTGGAGATAGTTCTGGCGCAGAACTTCGCAGAGCATGTACTGAATATAATACTTGAGACGATGAACTCATGTTTTAAAGAGAACGACTCCAGGGACAATTCGGAGTCGGATGTGGAAGGCAATATCGCTGTCCACCACAATTATAAGACGCTGTTGTTATTCGTACACGCAGAGGGGTGAGATAATCGGAGGGAGAATTGAGAAAGGTCGAGACCACGCTACAATGCCACACGCGGAAGCTATGAGATTGAGCGTCGTATCGAGTCTTCTGAAAGAGGTAGAAAGGAGTATTGCATAGATTCAAGGGTGGAAGAGCGGTCAAATCCAAGGGTTTGCGCGGCTGTACGGGGAACAGGTACTGGGCACGGGTGGCTGGTTGAATGATGGAGCCTCAGAGGATGAGTCTTCTTGAAAATAGGAACCTTCACAGGCAACGATGATTGAGTCAGCGGCATGGTCACGATGAGTCGTGTTTGTGTTGGGTGGTGGCGGTTTGGGAGGAGTAGCTTTGTCTCACCGGAGTTGGGACTTTCAAATCGACAAACGCGACGCCTATCAAAAAGGGTATCAAAGGATTGAGTGGAGGTGATAAAATACTGGTTGAGTCAAGATGCGCTGCTAAAAGCGTGGAGTGTGTATGGGTTCATCCATTTTGGCATGTTGATAGAGGAGGAGGACCTTTTGGGGGCTGCTGTGGTTTTAAAGAGGCGCTGGGCCTGACAACCGTCTCGCCACCACTCCGGTGAGTCAAGGTGACACTCCCACAAAAGACCGAAAACCTTAGGCCTTATCACACACACACAGCAAATTATCGTAATACTACTCCTAACTAAACGACAACCTTGTGCCCTCAAGGCTCAACGGATCCGACTTCGGCAAGATTTCAAAATCTTTTCCACCTCGTGGTGGTTCGTTGTTGAGCCTGTCTTGAGTCCGCTGTATCCATCCGTGCCGCACTGGGCTTCAGGTCTTGTTCGGCTACTTAAGCCACATAATACGTCTTTCTATTATCTTCTCAGCTCCGCATCCTACGATGAAAGCGTTGGATACTTCTACAGCTCGTTGAGCGTGGCAAAAGGCTCTATAGCCGAGGCTTTATAGTAAGAGTGGTCGATGGACGATGAGCTTGTCTCGCTACGACGAAGCGCCGCGGAGGTAATTGGCAGAGCTCCGTACAGTCAGATGAAACCGTCATGGCTCTGGTGTTCTCTCGCCTGTGATGTATAAGAAAGAGGGTGGAAGTCTTTCTGCACAACTTTATTCGTCCCGTGTTACGCGATGCAGACAAGGCAGAAGTGCTTCATCCGAAAGATGAGAAAGGCGGCGCCAGCATGCTGTTTGTCTCAGATGCAACAGGTAAATCTGGCGTAGAAAGATCAGATCCAATCAGCGCGGCAGTGAATTGCCCCACCACCCAGCTGTTTAGTATTGACTTTGACTGCAGCCTGATTCGCCCCGAGGATTGGCATGAATGGTTTCGGCAGGCGGCAGCGAGCACAGTGGTAAGACGGCGAGAGCTGTACTGCGTGGTGAGTGGTTGAATGGGGAGTGGTGTGGCTCCATCACTGACCCCCTCCACAAAGGGGCACTGCCTCAAGGGGTGAGAAGCATGAGTCACTGGAGCAACACCTAAGCATCCAAGCAAGCCGCCTAATCTTGAAGCAAGTTCTACATCGCCATTACCGTACGTCGAGAATAGATCAGGCGCAGCAGCCTGAAGATGTCTATCATGTGCCTTTCGATGGTGAGGATGAGGAGAGATCTGAGAAGAAGAGGCAACGAGCATGAGCTGAGCCATTCTGAAACGGCCAGAATGAAGGCGGACCACGATGGCGGACCATGATGACTCTGTACCCTTGGAAGTTCTGGAAAAGCGGACAAAGTTCGAAATCAAGTGGCGGGTTAATGGGGATCGGCGGCTTCCCAGCCCGCCACCACATGAATAGTGCCACTTCATCTCGATTTGGATCGCACAAACTTTGCAGATGATAACGTGACTTCATCTTGCACAACTCATGCCGGCTGCGGAGAGTGACGGAGGATTCGAGGCAGGATTGGTCTCCTTCAAGAGCATAGCTCTAAGTCACAAGCCGCGCCCAGGCCGATGGCACATTCTGTGGAGCACTCGGGCCAAAAGTAGGAGGCAGCGGCTCCCCTTGAAGGTCAACAGGCAACAGTCCCGCAAATCTTGCATCATGAAACCAGCAGATAGCGTCTTGAGACGGCCTCCTGGTCAAGTGGATTGTGCAGTGGGGATTGCCGCCACAAGCAAGCATTGCAGTGGTCCGAGCAAAGAAAGCGACAACTCTACTAAGGAATATGACGGTCAAAGACCTGCCACACACAAAGCCTGCAACTTCAACGAAATGCTCAAATCAAGCAAAAGACGACAGCAAGGAAAGAGCAGTAGTGGAGATTTCCAAACCCCTCTTATTGGGTGATGAATGAGAGTCTTCTAGGGATCGCCCTCGTTGTCAGGAACATGTCCGTAAGTGAATACTGTGACAAATATGTGACTTTGCCACGGTTATATAAAGGAAATCAGTCTGTTCATCGACTTGCCTTTCAGCAGGGCACTGCAGATGGGAACGTGCGCTATCCTAGGCTTAAGTCTGCTCTTGGGCACAAGCCCTGATTTGCGAAGAGAGATGCTCTCAGACATGTTGCTGACGTCTCCAGCATTGTGGTCAAGCCTTGCTGATCTGGACGACGGAATGGTCCTCGGTGACCCCACCACCGGCTATGGACAAACGCTGAGGACCTTTTGTTTTGAAGCCCAGATGATCCAAGGCTCATCTACATGCATCATCACGAGCTTGTTTGACGTACGAGCTCGACCCTCTGTCATCCTTGACATTCGAGGACACTCCCTGCCGTGGGACAATTGTGCCGATGGATAGTCCTGTATATGCTGCTGGGACATTCAACATCTTGAAATGGGCGCAAAGCATGCCTTGACGCTCTGCCTTGAAAAACGTGCAGTGTTGACATCCGAATAACCTGTATTGCAAGCTTTGTATTCCGTCTTTGACTAGTGACACCTCAACAAGAATTCAATCAAGCCATATATCAAGCTCTTCGCCAACAAGAGCACTCATGAATTTTCATAACTCGTACTCGGCGCCTGTTCATAATAGTGTGCCATTTCCAGTCCTGCCCTCTTGAAACCACATTTGACGTAAAAGCCCTCGTTCGCCTCGCTGCAATCCAGAATGCTCTTGTAGCAACCGACCTTCTCTGCCACCTGATCCAATGCCTGTATGATTCTTAGACCAAGTTTCTTTCCCTGCTGGTTCTTGGCCACGGCGATGTCTTCAATGTGGCCTACCAAACCGAGGTTGTGAATGAATTTGCGCTCGACGACAACGGCACCGGTCCCGACAACACTATCGCTTTCGTCACAGACCACAAGGACATAGTAGGTGTCATTTCGATTCGCCATAAAGTCGTATCGGGCATTGAATGCTTCCTCGGAGAAATCGCCGACGGTCGTCAATACTCGTAAGGTGGGAAGGAAGCCTGAGAATTTGTCAGTTTGAAGCTAGAGTGGGGGATTACATGCAAGAAGGATAGCAAGAGCATTCCGTGCCTTACTCGGGCATGGGACATACTGACCGCCATTGTAATCACTTCTTCGCAATGGCCGTATTGAGTATCCCTCCGGTAATCGAGAGGAGACTTCGGCGGAGATGAGCGATGAGGAGAAGAGTGGAGCGTCCTCCGCAGACCCATTTACTCCATCGGTTGTGGGTGTTATTATATCGTTCATACTGGCCGGCGAGGAAACTCCAATTAAAAGGTCTGAGAAAGTAGTCTGGTAGAGCAGAAAGAGAAAGGCGAAGGGATTTCTGTAAGAAAAAAGCCGGTGTAATGGAGAGGTTGTCTGGGTCAGCAAAACGAGGAGAAAAATGTATGGAACACACTGAATCGATGTTTCCGGCCAATGTGTTGGAGGACCGCTGTGACGAGGTACATAATTTGTCGTAGGAGCAGCTTTGCGAATTCGCTTTAAGCTCGATTGGCTCCGTCACTAACCGCCAATTAGAGTGGATCAGATCGATCGTCAGGGCATCAAACAGTCGTCCTTCAGGCCACTTTTTGGAGCGTCCTCGGCCAGCCGGTGTGGAGCGTGAGTTAAGCTCACTTGCTTTCGCATTGCAGCGGATGAGCGGCTGGAACAGATCACTGTGGATTTGGCCGCAACGCTGTGCCTGGCTATTCAGCCTGCGACTGAATGGAGCTCCCGCATCCTGAGAGCTAAGCAAGTACAGGCGAATTGTTGAGAGGAGAAACCGTTGTGGGCGCCGGCTTCTTCATATGTCTGAGGACCTTTCCGTGACAGAGGGCGCATACGATAAGTTAGCTAACGAATACTGATCTCTCGAAGCCGGATTTGGCTCAATGAGTATTTGATAATGAGTATTTGATCTGCTGTCGTTACAAGATCTGACATCTTCCGCCGTGATGATGACGCACAGTCTTACAGTTCATCTCTTCACATCAATCTCAACCTGCCCTGTACAGTGGTACCACCATCCAAAACCGAATTGCCAGCCCACATGTACAGAGCAGACAATCCGACCAAAACTCTGGACGGACGTTCGTTTTCGGAGGCTTGCCACGTTGCTGGCGTAAAGCTGCACGCATACAGTTCCGATCTCACTTCCCTCGCTTCCAAGCCACGAGATTCCGTCCCCAGGAACGAGCACCTTGGGTGGCAGTATCGCTGATTTCTTGACGAGTACCTGGGAAGAGGATCCCACCTTTTCATCTGGTATATTCAATCTTATTTCTGTAGTCTTCAAAACTGCCGCCCCTGTATATCCTGCGCTTGCTGTCTTGATGACTCAAAAGATCCGGGAACCAAGATTGGCACGATGTTTTCCTCAGTGGGCGAAGAGGGCTTCTAGGGATAAGATGAACCAGCTTTCAATCAACAGCATGAATATCAGTTCAACTACCATGTGTGTTTCGCCTGACAGAAACACATCCTGCATCACCTTCATGCCGCCGCCTGTGTCGCTCCTTAATCTACCCACAGAACTCCACCTCATACTCTGCGACCTCCTAGACTACGAATCGCTTCTAAAACTCGGAGCAACGAGCACTCACTTCCGGTCAATGATCTGCCGCGAACACATCGTAGCAGCTCTCTACAAGGACGAGGACGTCATCCGCCACCGATCGATGATCCGGAATGAGCGATTGGCATGTTTCAAATGCTACAGACTCCGGAGCGCTTTCTTCGATTTTGATGAACGAGGCATTATGCCCAAGTTCACGGTCACAGGTGGAGAAGCGGGCAGACGACGTTGTCTTATCTGCTTGATGCCAACCTCCCCGCCGATGGAAAAGGTCGTCGATCCTAAGCGTAGCAAGCGATGTTCTGGTACGCCTGGGGATGATTGATCTTGCAAGCACGAAGGCTTGCCACGTAATTGGGAGGGAAGGGACTTGACCAGGAGGATTCGTGCTTTCATTTCCCGGAGCCTCTCAGACCAGATTGGTTAGACCTGTCCATCCAAAGTCCGAGCACTTTGCAGCAAGCACTTACGACAGATCCCGCTGACTGATACCGTCCCAAACAGATGCTCAATCTGTGCTGAATTGGTCTATAGCAGTAGTAATATATCATGTATCTCTCTGCATGTCTGGCTCTTTACATCTAAACCCATCCCATCACTGATGCAAAAACCCAATCCTCTCCTCAACCCCCTCGGCCAACCCACAAACTTCTGTAAAGCTACCAAACTCCTCTTTCTTCCTCCTCACCATCTCCCTAAACCTTCCTACCTCGACCTGCGGCACAAAGACCCTGTCCGTCTTGGTCCTCCTCCTCTTCTCCTCCCCCGTCGATGCCCTGCCGCCGCCATCAACCGCCCACCCCACCCATCCATCATTAATGAACAGCCTCACATCCCTATACCGCCACCCATGCGGCGTCCGACAGTTCAGCCGTTCAATCACCAGTCTCCCAGCCATCGGCACCAGATCACTGGTCCTCCACCTCCTGTTCCTCTTGACATGATCCGTCGGCAGGACCTGTTCCGCGTCCTCTTCATCAAAGATCCCCAGAGCAGCAAGCACAGGCACGATATCCCCGTCGTGGACGAAAGATGCGTAGACCTCTCCCGTCCCACCCCCACTCCCTACGTCGCTACTTTCCTTGGAATCCTGAACCAAGAGCTCAGCAATAGCATCCAACCACAACCCGCCCATAACCCCAGCATACATATTCCCCGGCCCCGCCCGATAAAAATGCAGCACATCCCTCGCGTACTCGAAATCCTCCCACTCTTCCCTTGAGAAGAGCGAACACCAGGGACTAGACCCTCGGACTAGGATCTCAAATCCACACAGCTCCATCATGCTGTAGATCTCCACCGGTGAAAAATCTGGAGGTTGGAGGTCCGGGTTCTCAGCCGACAGGCGAGCGCAGATAGGGCGACTGAGGACGGCTTGCCATTCAGCAAGTTTGGCATAGCCGAGGTCGTGGCCGTGGGTTTTGTTGCTGAGGTAGTTCAGGCAGCTATCAGAGGGCGTCAGGGTGTTGCCACCTCGGGAGGGGAGTTCAGGGATGATATGGAGGCGTGCTGTTGGTTCGAGTATTTCGGGTATGGCTTCTGACCAGTAACGGCCGAAGAGGCCGCCTGCGAAGTAGGCGGCTGTTTCGACGTCGCGCGGGGAGGAGGCGGACCAGAAACTCACGGGGGTGTGGTTTAGGGTGTTGAGGTGGGAGAGGGAGGGCAGGAGGTGGGTGTAGCGGGTGCGGAAGGTGGCGCCGAGAGTGAAGGCTGAGAGGGTACCGGCGTAGGGGGAGGTGGTGGTCAGATCTTCGAAGGAGGGGGATGTGGATGGGGTAAAGTAGGTCCAGTTGCCGTTGTTGAGGAAGGAGAGGGAGCCGTTGAGGGTTTGGGATTCTAGGCGAGTGAGCAGGGCTAGGTGGCCTGTGGAAGCCGTGGCGGGTCAGTGTTTGCTGTCAAGTTCATGTGCTGGATGTGGTTGATCTGATGATGGGTTCCATACGAGCTCCGGCATTCCTGGTTGGATATCTTTCGGCGTGTCGTGAAAGCTGGGGAAGAAGTCAGCAAGCACGAATACATCTAGGACCATTACAGTGGACGGCAATCTCGTGGATTTGGATGTCCAGTTGCCTTGGTAGATATCGAGTGCTTCATACCATATGCACCTGGTCAACTACACAGCCTTCCGGTGGCTTTCCCTCCTTCTCGTAAGTGCCGAACCTCGTGTTGGCTTTCTCAATCCACGGTCCATTCCCTCCGAGATGGTAAAACAGGTTCCAGTCATCTTGCTTATCGTGTAGGGAGCCTCCACTGCACAAGCGTTGATGGACAGTATGAATCAAACCGCCGTAAACAGTTGACGTATTCAAAGACGCCGAATGAGATGCTAAGGAGATGCAGACTGCATTGTTGGATAGGAAAGATAGTGCAATTGCTGTGATGGATGTACTGACAAAGCCGAGTAGAGAGGCTAATGTCAGGAGATCCATGGTCACTGAACGCTTCTCACTGCACAGTCAAACAAGTTCAATGTGCCTCTTTTCCTGCTGTCCTTGGAGAGTGATTGCAACCGAGACTGACGAGCGGTCATGGAGGCAACTCCACCCAGAGAAAAGTTTCAGCGCCAAATGTTGATGGTGAAAGACAACACAAGTCATGAACGTAAGGCCAAAATAATATTTCGATAGTATCGAATGGGAAACAACATTACCAGCGAATCAGGTTTGGGAAGCATGCAGATTGCTGTCAAAAGGTTGCAGGGACTGACAACGTTTCGTCCACTCATTATTGCTTCTTGATATACAAAATTTATGCTCTGGAGGACTAATGCTCTTCTCGTATTCATTGGCAAATGGTAATCAACTGGGCTTCTCTAGGCAATAGGCTCTATGTTATCGGAAAAGCATAAAATAGAGTCCTCTATCTAGTCTAAAGGCCTTCTTTTGAAAGCTCACCACAGACTTCAAAGTCGGCGGACCCATATTTGATTTATAAAGGAGAGCATTCGATATTTTTCACATTTCTTGTTATGCCTCTCAAGCTCCAACTAGCCGAGCCCGGGGATCTACCCCGTATCGTTCAGATCGAGAATGAAAGCTTCGTTGACAGTCCGCTTACTCCGATTCGGTTCCTGAACAGCAAGTCCGCAGAGTCACAAGATGCCAACGTTGAAAACCTTCTACAACAGTGGCAGGACAACCCTACCAGCCGCCATGTCATAGTCATTGACACTGATCTTAACGACAAGATCATTGCCTTCGCACGCTGGTTCATTCTCATTGGAGAAGATGTGAAGTACATCAAGACGGACCCCAATGAGCGACAGAGTGCACCTGGAAGTAACGAGGTAGCTTCGAGGGAACTTTTTGGAGGCTTGCTGAAGATACGAGTTAGAATATTAGGCAGAAAACCTCATTGCCGTAAGTCTTAACGAGGAGCTGACCATAGAATTGCTGATGAGTGACTTGGCAGTTCTCAGCGCGCTGTGCACGGATCCTCAGCATCAGCGGCGCGGAGCAGGGACGTTGTCAATCAGATGGGGACGTGAAATTGCGCAGAGACATGGTGTCCCGGCATTTCTGGAAGCCACACCTGCTGGACTTCCGGTGTACAAGAAATCTGGATTCCAAGAAGTGGATAAATTTGTGTTTGACCTCGAGAAATATGGCGGAGTGGGCAGCAGGGTCAATGTGCAGATGATCAAATATCCAGATATACCTCCGAGGTCGCTGCAGACATGGGATATTCAAAACGATGAACAACTCCAGGGGTAGGACAAAGACATCTGCGAGTATGGATACATCTAGGATCGAATTCTGTAGGCCATCCTCTGTTGGCTCCACAACCAAAAGGGAATCCGGTACGGTTGCACAAAGCCACCAATCCTACAGTTTGATTTCGATATCGTTCAATTGCGCCATTGCTTCTCGTATTGTTTTCTTTGCAGCCTGTGAGGGGGGTTCGTAAGGACTTCGCGGCTGTAGCAGATCCTCTGCATTGGCAATTCCAGCAGCTTTGGCCGAGAAAATGGCAGCACCGTACTTTGTCGTCGCGATACCAGCCTTGCACGGACTTTCGGCTTGGGCAGCTATTCTGTGCAAATCTAGTGCCTCGATGGTCTTTCCAGAGGTATACAGATCATATATCCTGGTTATGCTTTTGGGAAAGATATTTGCAAATGCAGCAATACATCCTGCAGAGCCAATGCTAAGCCCGCCAATCAGGAAATCAGATTGTCCACCAAAGACTGAGAACCTTTCAGGGCTCAGGGTCGCAGCCAGACGTGTGAGCTTTCCAACAGACGCGCACGTAAGCTTGACCCCTACGACGTTGGAATGCTTCTCAGCGATGGCAGTGATAGTCTCTGAATCCAGATCAACACCATTGCAAACAGCGGGGAAATTGTAGATGACGATTGGTAGAGGCGACTGCTGTGCAACTCTATCGTAGAACTTCATGATGACCGATGGTGTGGTCTGCTTGCCAAAATAGGCCGCCGGAAGAACCAAGGCATAATTCGCTCCAGCTTCATGTGCATCGGAGAGATACTCCAAGACCTGTTTTGTAGAATGACCACTGACGCCTGCAATGATAGGATAGTTCGGTCCTACTGCTTTTCGAGCAGTTTGAAGCAGCGAAGCTCTCTCTTCTCGCGTCAGAAGCAACGTTTCGGCGTTCGTTCCAAGAATTACGAGACCGGTCAGGCCAGATCGTGAGAGATACTGGTAATATGCAGCCTGTGCCTCGAGGTCTATCTCGTCCGTTGTGGGATCAAAGAAAGTTACAGCAGGGCACCAGACACCAGGCCTAGGTACGCGGGGTGTTGGAGTGTACATCGCCACATGATTGTCATTCGCTGTCCGCAGGGCTGCAGTAATCATTCTGGCCGCAGACACTGCGAGAGAATAGATGGGCTCAGGGGCTTCTCCGCCAAATCCTTGTTTGAGGGACCAGCTGCCAGCCAAGCGAGCTGCAAGAGTCAGGTCAAGCCGGCTGGAAGAGGTTGAAATGGACGACTAGGACGTGGTCTGATGCTAGTCAGGAGAGCAGTCATGGAAAGCAGTCATGGAAAGCAGTCATGGAAAGCATGGATGAGGTTGCGTATTATGACATCCTCAAAGAACCTACTCCGTAGTAAGCATGCAGCGCAGGTGCCCAAAGTAGTCCTAGCCAGTAGGGTGCCAAATCTTGCAACGGACAAGTTCGTCATCCCGACAGAACGCAAATGCAGGCGACATCATAAGGGAGGAAGAGGAGTCTATCTGCCGGCCATGCATGCGTACGGATAGCTACGAGTACTATACCACTAAAGAGCAGAGCTTCGTACTCTGTACTTTGATGTAACTGTTGGCTTCGTATTCCAAGTTCGAGGCCCTCCACGAATGCACGATGGCCGGTGCAACGCGAGTCCCGGGCGAAGATGGGAGAGGAAGCGAGAGCTTCGCGGCTCAGCGGAGATCGCCCAAGTAGTTCTCCGCCAACGCATGGGCAATGGCTTGTCAAGGCTCAAATCATGTACATCGTAAGTACATAGCAATACCGCACGGAAGAGTGGTCCACCGAGGATGAAATTGTGGTGATGATGTACAGTATGCTGATGGAGGTGCAGCTTCCTTGCTCGCTTGGTCTGGGCTAGTTAGGAGCTGCATTTGTCAGAGGAAGGTTGGTTCAATAGTCTGATGGCTGTTTGCCATTTGCGGTGGTCATCCCGGCTCATCCTGGTTCCGTAGCTTGATGATGCAGAGAGTCTGGGAGTGGAGGACAGAGCTGAGCGAAGCCCGAGGCCCAGAACCTTTCTCTCTGAGGGAGGAAGATTGGGCCAGTACGTTACTGTAGAGGGTGGTGGTAATTACATCCAACATCCTACATTCCAGCGGATGGCTTCGGACCACAATTGAATTCTCACTCTGCGCTTCGTCCAGCCTCACAGTCTTGCACCTGCTCCCGTCTAACCCGTAAGCTTCGTCGTACTGGCAATTGCAATTTCGAAGCTGCGTGAAGTCTGACACCCAATTAACCTTATGCGCCAGGTGTCCGGTCAAGGCCAGCCGCGCCCAAAGCACTACCGCCCAGCTGAGAACAATCCAAAAGATTCCACCTGCTGCTCGCCAGATCTTCCAACCACCACCACCACACTCGCTCTCCTCATTTCTTGATACCAAGCCGCTCGTTCTAATCAGCACGGTCAAAACATTCGCGAGTTGCTTCGACAAGTCTCTCGCAGCCTACCGGCTGCCACTTACGCCTCATCGCTTGGGCTCCTTGCTTGCGTGACATCGGATCTTCGAGAACGCGATTGGTGGCTCAACATCGACGAAGCAACGCAGGAAACAATCCTCTGCCTCCACCCGAAGACAATCGTTCACTTGCACCATGAACGACCACTGACCTGCCATATTCTTGGGATCGTGAGTTGTCCAAGCTTCAAACTCACACCTGCGGAGGCTGGTCCAGTGACCACACTGCTCATTTGAAGTGAACGAGCGCTCCTCTGTTTTCGACTATACGAACGGTCACCCCCATTAAATATTCGCTAACATAACCTCGACAAATTTTTGTCCTCTTGACAATCAGGGTGACTGCGGAAAAATTACCACCATGGCAACACCACGAGGTCTTTCACTCCCCATGTGGCCCAGTATTCTGCTGTTACTGATCTCATCCCTCTGCTTCCCACACTTATCTTTGGCAGCAGCATCAGCCAAAACAACATGGATATCCTCCACAGACGCCCAAGGCAACAGAATCTACTTAGAGGGCAATAGAAGACCGGCCCTCTACACACAAGACTTTGGCGATTGTCAGGGAGACTCGTTGATCAACGTCACCCGGTTTGACGCTGCATACTACAGAGATAACATGACCATCTTATTTCATCTTGCTGGGAATACTGCCCTGACAAATGAGAGTCTAATGCGTAAGTTGGAGATTGATCCTCTCTCGGCCTGCTTGCTGACCAGTATCGAATAGTCTTCATTGGTGTTTATGCTTATGGCAAGCCTCGTTTTGACCTGACATTTAATCCATGCAATGCCAACATCTGGAGTCTGTGTCCTCTGAATGCCAGCGTGCCAATCGAAGCCAATGGCGTTATCCCTATTTCACAGGCCGATGTTTCCGGCATTCCTCCGTTAGCGCTCACGATCCCTGACTTCGAAGGCCAAGCAATTCTCCGGATATTTGCCAACTCCACACAATCACAGATCGGTTGTTATTCTGCGGTATTGACAAATGGTGCTACCTTTTCTCATCCTGCAGCTGTCGGGACCATTTTGGGAATATTCACGTTGGTCGCCATCTTCGCGTCCATTGCGACCGCCGTTTATGGGGAAACCATGTCCGAGACCCGAAATCATTACGCCCATTCCCTGTCTATCTTTGTGGTTTTTGCGGTTCTACACCACATCTACTTCACCGGAGCATTGTCTGTTAATTGGCCAAGTGTCCTAGTTGCCTTCTGGAGCAATTACGCCTGGTCTGCTGCCATGATATTCAGCAGTCCCATGCAGAATTCTATCAACCAATTTTTAGGGGCCAACCGGGGAAACATCAGTATGGTGGGAGCTGCAGCTTCAGGTGTTGCCAACAACAATTTAGGAGGCGGATACCAGATTTCTCAAATATACAAGAGAGCTGCGGCTATCCCCTTTCAGACTTTCGAAGGGATTGGCCAGATGTTGAGACCAAGAAGTTTTGAGCATAATTTGGCCAGACGAGAACTCTTGAACTCTTCTAATGGGTTCTCGTGGTACGGCAAGCCAGTAAGGCCGGGCCTGCCGCTCCCGGGAAATTTCTCAGGCTTTGCAGGCACGGTTGCTCAAGAAGACATTCCGGCGTCAAATGCTTTCATAACAGCATTCCTTTGGTTCCTGGTACTGCTGCTTTGCATTGCCACAGGAGTATCCATGACCAAATGGGTCGTTGAGGGCCTGTACCGTCTCCGCGTGATGAAATCACCCCGGTTGGCATACTTCAGGGCACATTGGCTCAACTTTGTACTTGCCATTCTTCTGCGAACAGTCTTCATCTCCTTCTTCATGTTCATGTTTCTAACCATGTTTCAATTCACTCTGGGTGGCAGCGCCGGAGTGCTGGCAATCGCAGCCATTGTCTTTGTTCTTTTCCTCGTGGGAATGACTGGAGCCGCAGCATACGCTCTGTACTATCGCCTTCGTTCCGGCAAATATGCGTCTGAGGCTGATAGATTGAATGTGGAGCGAAAGAAGATACTTGGTGTCATCCCCTGGTATGGTGTGATGCGAGAAAGCACTTTCAAAGAAAAGGATGAGACAAGGGCCTTCACTGGTTCGCTACCTTGGTGGAGAATCCATTTTGTCAGCAGCGCACCGGATGGACCTTCGATACACGAAGACGAAGAGTACACAAGGAGATTTGGCTGGCTAGCTTCTCGATTCCGACGCAGCAAGTGGTGGTTCTTTGCTTTGTGGCTCGTCTACGAATTCCTCCGAGCCTGCTTCTATGGGGGCGCCGCTGGACATGCGTTGACACAGGTCTTTGGCCTACTGGTCGTTGAGTTCATTGCCTTCGTCGCCATCATATTCCTCAAGCCATTCGAAGGAACGCGGCTCAATCTGCTGATGGTCTATGTTCTCGGTTTCAGTAAAGTGGCCACTGTGGCTCTTTCCTCGGCATTTGACACGCGATTCAACCTAGCGCGAATCCCAACCACAATCATTGGGATCGTTATCATCGTGATTCAAGGCTTACTGACGATCCTACTAATGATTGCTATTGTTCTGGGAGCTATATCCAGCTACATGTCATTGACACGCAACCGCAATGAATTCAAGCCTAAAAAATGGGCTGGTCTCCGAACTCGATATTTCGCTCACATCGACCAGACATCGTCGGACCAGGCAGTTTCTTTACCCCGATCAGGTTCTCCACCTCCGATGCCGACTGAACCGACTGAGCCATATTTCAAAGTCGGTTCTGTGCGCCGCCAGCCCAAGATTGAAGACGACGAGCATGAGGACGACCTGGAAGACTTCGCTCAATCGAAGACGTCACTGTCGCAGGGAGTTATGGCAAGCAGACAGCAGAGTCGTGCACATTCTATCAGATCGCAAGCCAGCGTATCAAATCTCCCATATGGAGCAAGACGACATCGTGCCAGTTGGAGCAGCAGGGATCTGCAACAGGATCTTGCCAATGAAAGCCGTGTATATCCAGTCGTTCATACGAGGATGAGTGATGCCAGTATCCGAGATACTGCGATGAGATCTCGTGCACAGAGTGTGATGGATCGAGCACCTTCAAGGACTGCGACGCCACCGTTCCAATCCAGGACGAACACTCCTGACATGCCGGGCGAGAAACAGCGTAATCGAAGGAGCATGAGCTCCACGGGATTTGGCAAAATACTAGAAAAACATGGAGACGCGAGAGAGGAAAAGACAGCGCAGCAAAAGGAAGTCGCGGTTTGAGGCGCCGTTCGCCCAGATCGGCTGAGATCCCGAACATAGCCTGGACATATAAAAGGCGCGTTCGTAGGCAACTGGCCTCGACCTGATGCATGGACGCGAAGTTGGGTCTTGTAGCCCACGGCTTTATACGTTGCGCAGCTTTACGCTTGGCCACGGGCGGCGCCTCGTGATGTGATTGGATTTTACGAGACCACGAAAATATCAGATAAAGCAGCGGCCACGGTGGAGGGGCCTTCCTCTGTTGCGTCTTGCACGGTTTGCGAGTCGACCAGCACTGCAATATTGATGGCGCTAATTGTGCGGTGGTGTTCAGGTGCTTAGAAAGGGAATGTCACACAGGCATAGGGAGGTGAGCTGGGATCTCATCCCAGCAGAGCATTAGGATTTGCTACTTCGAAGCTTACAGGCTAGTTAGTCCTCATAGAGCGGCTGCTTGAATCTTTGCCAGCCGCGGATCAGAATATGGTATTGGTGCATCGGACATCTGAGAGGACTCATTCCGGACATCATGCTACATTCCGATATCCGCCTCAATGTCCTCTCCTCCCCAGTCTCCCGGAAATTCCTTCGCTTGCAGTATTGGTTTCTTGAATGCCCGTTGTCCCATCCGTGGTGTGTCTGTGCTGTCGTACTTTGTTCGTTGCAATGACGGTTCCGTAGCTGACCCAACCAACTGCTGCCCGATTGGTCTCGCCTATTTGACCTTGATTTACGGAACACCTCGAGCCAACAGTCAGGCATGATAAGAGGCGGAGATGCTACCTGATCAGCGTTAGTGTCGTGTAACCGCTGCCGCTGTGGCTGAAAGAATGCATATCTAGCGTTCCCACTTATGCCGGGGATGGACGGGCGCGGGAAATCTTGGTTTACCGTCACTTCGGCTGTTGGGACAGGAGGGAGCGCTCGTACATCCATGGACCCCATGCTGTACGCCTTGGTGAACATCAGATCTCTGGCCCTGAAGAGACTGGACCGCTGATTGAATCTAAGAAGAGCTCTCGAGTCCCGGTTGAGAAGAGGCTGGCAGAAGTCCGATCCGTCGATGGGAGGTGATCCCCAAACATGCACGAGATTTGCCATGTGGGAAAAGGAACGACAGCTCGGCAGCTCAGAAGATCGACAGCCGCTCCTCCTCGTGCATTCCAGTCCGCTTCTCCCCTGGGTCGAGACCTCCTCCGTTGCTGAATGGGCATTCTTCGCCTCCTTGGTGGTGACTGGTGAGTGGTGGTCACTGGCTGGCTAAGCTGCGCAAGAATACCCCTGTCGATGATCCCACCGGCGGCACACAGCTCTCATGCGCGAGGGAAGGCCAACAATACAGAGGAAAGGCCAACGCTACCCGGCAGGGCCTTGCAAACACTGCTCCGGGTATGAGAGTCATGGGTTCAGATCCTCGTAAGTCATCGTGCTCGGAATAACCAGTCTGGTACAGTTCTATGAGCATGCGCGCCTGGAAGGAAGTACCGCTCGCTGATCGACGCCATCATTTTTCAGCTCTCGGATAGGCATCAATACTTTCCATCTTGTCGCTCACCCTTTGAGGTCTCGGAGTCGATTGGTTCATCATTTCCGAATCCTTCCATCTGCTAAATGACCGCACGTTTAAGAGGCAGCTTCAGCGGCGTTCCGAAGATGCATGATCTGCCACTTAGATCTGCAAGAGTTCCCTTGGATTCACCCAATGACACTGCCCTTCCACTGACTTCAACCAATCGTGATTCCAGCCCTCGCTCCTGTGAGAATTTGAATCGGTGGATTTGTAAATCACCACAGCTTACGATACCAGACCGCAAAGCATAATAATGCACGTGAGCTGTATGACAAAGAGCAAAAGTACTTCTTTTCCAGATGCAGAATTTCCTAGCACCACACAAGGCAGAAGGGATTTGGCACACTCTCTGCTTTTCTTCGGTCGAGCCTCTCGGTGCTTGCACATATTGCTGCGAGCCTTGAATTGAGCCTACAAGTCTTACGTCGGAACGTTCACTGACAAGATCCAGTGTTTCTTCGTTTCTACATCCCTTCCACGCATCCTTTCCTACGTGGGAGAAGGTGGTAGGGCGGCACCGAAACTCACTGCGGAACGCACATTACTGCCGACATTCGGCGTTAGGTCGCCCTGCCTCATCCACATCTTGATGGTGACACAAGTTCTCGGTTCCGTCTGCACGGCGAACTAGGTTTCTGGGATCAAGTAATAAATAATCCCGGCTGATTTGCGTTTGCTCGACCGAGGAACGGTGCAGAATTGATGTCTTGGCCATGTTCATAGGCAAGAAATCTAGATGAGTCGAAGCTGGTGGCAGAAAGTGGCGGCAGGTGCTTCCAGCCTTTCCCCTAAGCTTACGACGCAGGGTCTACGGATATGCAGCCATCTCACCTTAAGCGATGACTTCCAGGTGGCTTCTTATCCATGTTGCAGGGGCATACGCCCACCCCCCAGAGGATATGGTATAGGACAGTGAGGATGTGATGAAGAACAGGTCTATAGCTCCATGAGCAATCCTGTCCCGGAAGCTGTCTACATGGAGACTTGATCTTACTAGGCCCTGGGATCCCCGCAGGGAAAGATGTGATCAGCGGGAGTGATCCACCGCTAGATCGTCTCCTAGGGCAGACTTAGCTCCATACGCGCGGGCCCAACGTCTCTCGGGATCGATGCAGAGATCGACTCTTCCTTCCTCGCTGCCGGTTCAACTAGCAAAGCAGAATCGTCGTGTTCTACTCTGAGGCCAGATCAGGGTATGGAACCCCGTGCATCACCAACGCCTACGACGACGGCCCCAAGAACCTGTACTTGGATTGCATTACATGGCCAGATGACACGAAAGTCCGGTATGACCAAAACTCTCAACAGCGACAGTCTTAGAACATTTCAACCTATGTTCTCTTCGAAGAAGAGTCGGAACAAGGGATGTGTGATACGCCTGCTTACGCAGACGGCTCAGATGCTGACAGCTATGGAGTAGGGGTCGTGATCTGCATGGCACAAGCAAAGTCGCCAGTAACACGATGGGTCTGAAAGCGCGCCATGGGTAGTAGAAAATGAGGCAGCTACTATTCCTCGCTCGCACCAGCACGAGTACAAAAGCATCCCGATAATGCAGTTGCAGATATCATTGGTGTTTTCAAAAGAGTCTCGTCTCGATGCTCAGTGCCTGATACGCCTGGAGACTGTCTCGAAAACACCTTCAGCATGGACGAGTATCGAAGTCAGTCTCAATATTCTTGGACTATGTCACAGCAGGGGAAACGCAGGGGCACTACGGTTGAAGACGGAACTCTTCTGCCCAGCCAGCCGTCGTGAGCTCTCTTACGAGGACGATATGCCTCATTTGAGCCCGTCCTAGTCGTCTTCCCTGAAGCCCAAGATCTGGACACCGCTGATTTCAGTTGCGTCTGTCTGACCGCATGTGTATGCAAAGCGACATGAGATGGTATGCCATTTGCCCACTCTGTTACTCTGTACCGCAAACACCCTTGCGACTACCGTGTGTGGTGGAGGTGGGCTCGGAGAAAGACCTCGTCTTTCGCAATGATTGATGATTTCATATCAAATGCCGGTACTGGACTTGTCTTAATATGACTAGGCTGACTGGAATACTCGGTAGCTCCGCCATTAGACTTTGTTAACTGACATTCGGCTAGACAGGACAGTGTCGGGAAGGACGAGCCACGAAGGGGGCTAAGCCAGGATGACCGGGGCCCCAGTCCTCGAGCAACGTGAAGCGTCAAAGGTCGTTGGCCAGTGGGCTAACTGCTCGTCGACTCGTTCACTGTCAAGAAAGTATCAACGAGCTGACCCACTTTCGTCATCCACCACTACCACGATCCCGTCCTTCGAGCACTAAGTACTACTGGTAGCCAACTTGCTGGCTAACCACAACGACACGGCACATAGGACTAGGATTACTTGCCACGTTCAATCCACCCGACCGCTGGGAGTGACTTGTCGGGTCTCCACAAGTCTCATGGAGGGAAACAATGCGTCCCACTCCCCACGCTCCACTGCCCACTACCCGGCGTCTCATCTGCCAGCCCTCGGGTGGGTCAGGACTCACATCGTACACTGCTTAGAACCTTGAAGAGCCCTGGAACAGAAGTGAAGTCCCACCTTCCCATCTTGGTTCGTGGATTGCAAGCGTCGTCGATCACGTAGATCAACTCCCTAAGATCGATTCTTATGTTCCATTCTAGAGCACTCGTACCCATCGAACGCTTTCTCTATCAAGGATCCTGGTCATTGGCCCTCACCGAACAGCCCTGCTCTCTCCAGATCCCTCTCCTTGCTTTTCTCTCCTGCTGCTCACAGCTGCCACCGAGACCTGTCGCCCCAAAGAAAAAGGCTGGAAGAAATTGCTTTGACATGAACTCTTTCATCGGTTCTTTCTAGCACTGTACATTCTTTCAACCGCTATTTCTTTGGGGCAGGCATGTCAACAAGGTACTCGAGGCCGTCGTCGAGAGAGTACTCGTACACTCGACGCGTTCCAAGACGAGTGTCACCAACTATGGAGGATCTAAGTGCGGCAAGGTTTTCTTTGCCTTCGATATCAAGCTTGATTGAAGCGGCAGATGAAGGAACAGGCAGAGGTACGCGATGGCTTGATTTCCTTTTCCTGAGCACTGACGAGAGACAACTGCAGAGAGGCTGCAGATTGATCCCAGGCTTCAAAAAGTCGTGGTCGATCCACAATTATTGTCGCAAAGCCATGAGAGGTCACCGATCGTGAGCAGTCCCACAAATCATTTGCCACCGACTCCTCCGTTACCACCTGGTTCGAGTTTTGACGCTCGTCAGCAGTCGCCGACAGCAAAGTCACCGCATTCCCCTACTTCTGCCATTTCCGGAAGCGACGGACGAGCCTCTGCATCCGCCATCAACGATGTTGAGACACACTCGCAGCGACAAATGAATTATCCGCCCGTACCTCAAGATCGGCCTATACGACCTTTACAAGGCCCGGTCTCACCCTATGCCTCGTCCTATGGATCACCTGGCAATGGTTCCGCAGCATCATACCAGGGCTCCCCTATTGGAGGCTCTAATCACAGCTCTTCATACCAACGTCCATTGCCATCGAATTTTCCTCCTCCTTCGTCTTACGATGAGCCTTCTGGGCAATACATCTCTCACGCCACGCCTGCTTGGCAACACCATCATCATTTCCCACACTCTGCATCAACCCCTTATCCTCCCAATTCGGATCGATATATCTGTGGGACATGCAACAAGGCGTTTTCCAGGCCAAGCTCCCTGAAGATTCACACTTACTCACATACGGGTGAAAAACCATGGAAATGCCAGATTCCCGGGTGCGGCAAGACCTTTAGCGTCAGGAGCAATATGAAGCGGCACGAGAAGGGCTGCCATGGGGATGGCGGGTATCAGAATGGCAATCTTGGCAGAGACAGTCCAGAGAGTCCGTCCTGATCTAAAGAGCGTGTGCTAGCGGTGTCGTCCTCTTGCAGCTTGTGCTGCTACAATTGAACGGATGCCATATTACCGTCATACCACTTGAAGAAATCTGTCGAGTCTCCATTGTTGCGAAACATGGTGCCGACCACTGCGGCGATGATTCTCAGCAAGCCGCTATCCACAACCGATAAAGGCGGGCCAGGAGCGCCTGATTTCACGGAAAGCAGACTCTGCGGCCAGCTCTGGGGCAGGAAGAAAGGTTGGATGCCACGCATCTGGACGCAACTTTAATCGCATCCTCTGTGGCAGGTCTTGGCACTAGCATTCAGGTGCACAAAGCAATTTCCTAGTGCTTAAACGCCTTCATGAGTACTCCTGTTCTCTACAACCAGCACAAACACATGAGGCATCCGTGTGTTTGAGCTGCCTCAAACCCATCTTTACTCCAGTCGCAACGACTCCGAACGGGGTCTGTGGAGCGACCACAACCGGAATGATGCCCAACACGATCTTCCCCTTTAGGACCTTCGCCACTTCGGTCTGAACTACACGGTGTCTAAAAAGTCGATGCACGGTCGGTCTGAACTCCTGACTATACCTGCGACAAGAGAATTTGTTTTCTAACTCATGACCGACGGCTGCCAGTAAAGGTGGCACGGCGCGGAGCGTTCTCATTTTAACACAACCCCTGCTACTTCGTCCTAGGATAGTCTGGAGTGCATCCCACAACGATGCAATGGTCCAAACGTACATGTGCGCTCAGGGGCTTTTTCTCCGGTCAGAATACGGATAGTGTCTGGCGATTTGGAGCACATATCAAACATGTACGTCGGATGCGCAGTGTAACAACACCCGCTTATCAATTGGAACTTCCGGGTTCCCCGAAGCGTGCACTGGTGGAAAGGGGTCCTAACTTACTTGGGTATCCAAGTTGATCACTTCTTCTGGTCCCTGTCAGCGGCACACAAACGAAAGGGGATGCCAAGACCACTGAAAAGCTAGAACAAGCATATTACCCTGTTGTCGATCACGCTGGACAGTGGACAGAAAGCATTTATTGTCACAAGCTCTGGCCCGGACATCCATGTTGCATATTACCTCTGACTAGCCCTTGAAGACTTCGTATCGCTGCTTCTGCACAGCGCCGAACAGATCCAATGCGGAAGCACTGCACCAACATCCATCTGATGTTCTAGACATGCTTTCGTCCCTAGCATGCCATTGTAGTCTGATTCTCATCCGGCGACTCGACGTCGTTGCTGTTGTCACAAGTGATATTGAAAAGCGACTGCAGCCAGTCACCTCGATCACCCTCATCTGAGAGGTCCGACCCGCATAAGCTTCAGCCATCTCGAGAAGCTACAGGCGACAGCTGCCACGATTGGGTGAAGGGTGAGCTTGGAAGCTGGCCAGGGGCCGTGGCGGCGCTTAACCAAGATATCCCGCCGCTCAATCATTGGCCTGGTGGGTTACTCCCGCTGCCAGCCCTCCTCCCACCTCTTTTCGACCAACCCCTTGAATGCGTCCCCTCCTCATGCAATTGATACCGGGCAGCGGGTATATAGACGCTCAACCTCCCCAGTGTCCACCTTCCTCTGACACATTCTGTTTCGTTCGGTTCTTATCCCTCGTCCGCATCTGTTCCCTCGCCTTTAGCATCGGTTGGCTGGTCCAATCGCAATCTTTCATACTTGCTCACCTTTATCGCTCTACCAATCCTCTTGCTTTCCAGATCATCGAAGGAAGCGCCTACCCCGCCTCTGCCTCCTTGTTCTTGTTGATCAAGAACACAATCCGCCACCACAATTGTTATCATCTCTTTACTGCAACATAATTGCTTTCCCCCCTCCATCAAACGCAAACCACCGTCAAAATGCTTGCCTCTCGATCCGTCAAGCCCAAGCTCTCCCTCAGCATCTCCACCGCCGCCCAATCGTCCACTCGACCCTCCCTCTCCCTCAAGTCACCCATGACAGCGTCATACGCTGTGCCAAGAACACCCGTATCCCCATCTCCATGCTCGCCAACCGCACGCAACACCCGGCTTAACCAGCGAGGCTACTCCACTCTGCAACAGCCAAGCTTTGCCTACGCCAACACCAGCTCGCAGAGAAGCATCCTCAAGAAAGGATCCTCACCATCCAGTGCAGCTAGCAGGCGTCTGCAGTTCCGTGAGGAGCCAACCGTGCACTCGATCACGCCAATTGAGGCTGGAGAGGATTATTATGGCGCTTATACGAAGATGACCAGGGAGGAGAGACGGTGGACCAGGCGATGAGGTACTGGATGGGCTTGAGATTTGGTGATGCCCGATACATGAACAGATTGTGCAATGCTCTGCTGAGTTTAGCGTGATGACTGAATGGATGAATCAATTGTGTTGCAAGTAATGATATGGATGGAGCGGAATGGAACGCCTGAACCAAAGACAGTGCAGGAGACGCTCCTCTATCGTCTCGTAACTCTTTCCGACCTATCAATTGTGATTCAAAGGATGATCGAGCAGCTCATCTTTGCATTTGTGACCCCATCCAAGCCAAACTGCTCCCTACTATCACTGACCTTCGTTCGATCAGCTTTCGGATGCCGTTCCCTGTATCTCTCCCAGCCCGCTTGTTCGTCCAAATCCAGCCGTAGCCTATGTAGAGCAATGTTCCCTCTTCACCCACCACTGGCGTCGGCACCCGCGGTCACAGTCTCTTGTGGCCAAGCCAAAGGGAGAATATCGACAGCGGCCTTCGTATTCCTTCTTTCGTTCCTGGATGCCCCGCCCAATTACTGCCAAGAGGACACAGGACGGTGGGAGAAGGCTGATCTCGTCTTTGAAACCGCATTGCTAAGGGACTCACGCCTCCTGACACTGAATCACGAATTACCAATCTGAAACTCACCGGGTACGCAAGCCTCAACATCGAACCTGGGGGAGCCTTAGGCATTGAATACAGCAAATTTGAGCTGCGCATGGCATTGTTGCAATCCCGCATCAACCAACGTGAGATCATCAGTCAGAGAGTCAGCCTTATGATGTTCTATCGGCAAGCGATGTCGTACAAGTGGCTCGTGGGATTCGTGTCCATTGCATGATTGAGGCGCAAGCTTAGGTAATACAGGGCCATGCTCGATGGGTTTCCAAAGGAGACGGTAGAATTGCGGACTGGGTGATGCCGAACTTTGTTGCCACGCCCAACGAGGAGGGTGGTCGTTGGCGAATAACCCGATGGAAATCTGGAATGGCTGTCTCCAACGTCTTTTTGGAGACGTGTTGTTTGCTGTGGATCGACGTTCAGCATCACAGCAGCAGTCGAGATGGACTGTGGACTGACTGTGTTCTATTTTAGGTCCGTTTCAAGGGCGAGGTGATCGAATCACAGAGGCGGCGCTTGTTGGTGACACCGCGAACCTAGATCCAGCCCCTGGCCTTGAACAAAGGCGACCTCATGTTCACCACACGACTTGAGCAACTCGCAGGCTTTCTGCCGACAGCGCCTCCAAGGGTCAGAAGGTCTAACTCGGAGTTTCATCTTCGTTCCAGGGGAGCGGTCTCCGGCGCATGTTCATGCTGACTGCTCGCCAAGTCCACTCGTTCAAGGATCCGGGCAGATTTCAAGACCCAGCTTCAGGTCGTGCCAGCATGACAGCAGCATGCTGGACAACCCAAATCAATTCCATCCCGACGGTTGGTTTCTCAGAGCTGTGGCTGCTCAAACACGCATTCTACATCCCCTATCAATGGCCAGCTTGGCCCATCGTTCGCGGACCCTCCCGCAGACATTATTCGCAAGATTCAGGTACCAGAATAGCCGCTGACTCTCACTGGTGCAGACTCCGCCCCTCCTGCTGTCTCAACTTAAACATATCTCTCTTGATCAAAGAGGACAAGCATGCGGCGTCTGAAGCAATTTTGACGCTCACAACCTTTCCCCGAGACGAAGCTGATTCCTCTCTGCGTTCATTCATCCAATTCCGTTGCCGCGGGGTCTTTCTTGAAACGGTGGCTATACCGCTGTCTCCTCATATAGCCGCAGAGGGAGGAAGATCTGAGAGTCCAGGCTCGTTTTAGGTAAGCTTCGCGTTTACGATGATTGATTGCCGCCCTCTGGGTTTCAATCCGATGTCATTCTAGGATCCCGGCATTTGCTCGAGTACCAAATTCCTGTTATAAGATTGGGCCCCTGCGTCAATATCAAAATGTACTCACTCAGACTCCTTTGATTCAAGTCGACCGGCTTATAGTTCTTTGCTAAACATTGCTCATTGTTTCTGCCTTTCACTGCCACCTTCGCCCCCCGTTCGAGCCGTACCGAACCCTTACTAATCTCCCATCAATTCTCTATCTTGCAAATTTAAAGCCTTGTCTTGCAATTTCGACCCCTGGTCACCGGTTTCAGACCCCCAGGTGCAGAGCAGCTGGCTATGCCCAAGCAGCCCGCCGAACACTCGTCGAGAAGATCAGCTCCATATAACCTTTCAGTTTCCACTACTATGCCGGGACAGATCTACATGCCGCTTGTTGCACCAGCAACTCCTGATTGGCAGCTATCTTACGAGCACATACAACACAATATGATGCCCTTACAGGATGTTATGAATCCGTTGCCACCACCTCCACATCACCAGCAGCCACAACACTCTCCTTATGAGGCCCATCATCAGCAGCAGCAACAACATCAATCACAACACCTACAGCACCACCAGCAACCCCGTCAGCGACATGAACCGCCTCCCACACCAAATCTCCAGCAAGCACAAAGTGGGCCATGGTCAGCGCACGATGACGACGTTCTTGTAAAAGCAAGGACCATGAATATGGCATGGGGAGCCATCCACGAAAAACATTTCCCTACCAAGACCGCGAACGCATGTCGGAAGCGGTATGAGCGTTTGATGGTGAAGCGTCGAGGAACCGATTGGGATGAAGACCGGACTACCAGACTTGCAGTAGCCTACAAAGAAATGCGAGAGCAGACGTGGAGCCCCTTAGCAGAACAACTAGGAGAACGGTGGGACCACGTGGAGAAGGCTGTGAGTTTGTCTTTCCAGCGTGTGTCTCTTCATAAAGCTAACAATATTCAGTGCATGGAAAAGGGCATCAGACACATTCTCAATCTCGCCTCTAGCCATTCTCGAAGCACTTCGAATCGACATTCGAAGATCAGTACCGGTAGCGAAAACGACCAATATCTTCGCGACCATGCTGAACGAGAAGACAGTGGCATTGCCTTTGCAGGAGATTCATCCAGTTGTCGATCCAGCCACAGCAACGGTGGAGGCATGCCGACCTGGAACCAACTACTACAGCCACCGCGACAGCAATAGATAATCGTAACAACATGCATTCAAGCGGCATTCAAGCGGCGCTCTGGGATTTCAAACTTGCATCGCGAAGTCGTGAGGACATGATTGTACGACGGGGACCAGGCGGGTACATTGCTTCCCATGCGTCACTTTCTGCAGATTCCACTGTACGTAGAGATCAGTGTCAACAGCCCAGGTAGACTCCACCATTCAACGTGCAGAGCATCTCGGTTGTCCACATATAAGGCGTTTCTTCCTCAGCAATGTTATCTTGTCCTTGGCGGAGTGGTCGGCAGTCGGCAATTTCCCCGGCTCGGCTTACCTTCCAAGAGGAGCGGTTGCACAGCTATTGCGGCCAGGGGAAAGTCTAAAATGATTTTTGTTCAGGCACGGGAAAGCTTTAGTTAGCTCTGAACGAACGAAGTTCTCGATCCCGAGCACCCTTTTCACCAACACTGTCTCACTATCATGGCTTGACGTGCTCGTTCTCTCATCTTGTGGCTTGTAGCCTACTACAGCTTCACACAGCTTCTTTCAAAACTTTGACAGTCTTGTCTGCCGCTCACTTCCGCCTTGCTCGCGCACCCTTCGCAAGCAGCGCAGGTACCGATCTGGGTAATTGTGTGACCCTAAAGCCGAGACTCTTACCGCTGCCTCATTTGACGGTTACCTGATTGGGCGCATACCTTCTCGGCGCCGACAACCGCAAGAAAGCTGTCACGATGGCGACCGTGAAAGATTCGATCAAGGAGTCGCTCATCGGCACATCCGAAGAGCCGCAGTTGTCCAGAGAAGTGCGAGCTAATTTCATTAAGCACGCTAAACCAGATGAGAAAGGAGAGCTTTACATGGGCTCAGAAGAGTTCATTGATGCTATCGCACCCGCTGAAGAAGATTATGTGAGTTGTGCCTCACTTGCCATTTGGTCTATGTCACCAAGTTGGACCAATCTCGGACCAGTTTGCGCGCACTGCTGACACATCCATCTCATTTAGCACAAGATAAAAAGAGAACAGTATTCTATCCTTTTCCAAGTGGCAGATCGGCGCAAAACTGGCAAGGTCCGCCTATCAGACTGGGCTACGTTTGACAATTTGCTTGCCAAACCTGATGCAGAATATGAGATTGCCTTTCGGTTGTTCGATGTCGATGGCACAGGCTCGATCAGCCAGGAGACTTTCCAAAGACTGTACAACCAGAACAAAGGCCAAGACAGTATTCCTTTCGATTTCAACTCCGAGTGGGCCTCGCTTTATCTCGGTGATAAGAAGAAGCGCCATGACATGACATACCCACAATTTGCCCAGATGATGCGAGGTCTGCAGGGAGAGAGAATACGACAAGCTTTCCATCTGTTTGACAAAGATGGCGACGGATATATTGAGCCTGAAGATTTTCAGCGCATCATCTTGGAAACCGCCAGACACAAGCTCTCAGACCATCTCCTTGAAAATCTACCGACTCTTTGCAACATCTCTGCAGGTACCAAGATTTCTTATGCTAATGTCAGGGCGTTCCAAAACATCATCCGGGAAATGGACCTGGTCGATCTCATCATTCGAAATGCGACGTTAAAGTCAGAAGACGGCAAGATCACCCGTACAGACTTCCTGAACGAAGTGGCCAGAATTACGAGATTCTCCCTGTACACTCCCATGGAGGCCGATATTCTCTTCCACTTTGCTGGACTTGACAACCCCTCCGGGCGTCTTGGCCTTGGAGACTTTGCAAGGGTAATCGACGCCAGTTGGCAGACAACTACAGGTGCGCTTGACGAGGCCGCTGAGAAGGCGATCTCGACCTCGAAGAAGTTGATCCACAACATTCTGGAGTCGGCTCATCACTTTGGTCTTGGAGCCATTGCTGGTGCATTCGGTGCTTTCGTGGTGTATCCTATTGACCTAGTCAAAACACGGATACAAAACCAGCGGACAAGTCGGGTCGGTGAGAGACTATACAACAACAGCATCGACTGTGCACGAAAAGTCATTCGAAATGAGGGCTTCCGAGGACTTTATTCCGGTGTTCTTCCTCAATTGGTTGGAGTTGCACCAGAGAAGGCAATTAAACTCACAGTCAATGATTTGGTGAGAAATCGTTTTATGAACAAAGAGACCGGAGCGGTTCAGTATAGACATGAAGTGCTGGCTGGTGGTTCGGCTGGTGCTTGTCAAGTCGTAAGTTGGCCATCGCCTTTGGATGGTATCTGATCCTAATTTCTCTTAGATCTTCACTAATCCTCTTGAAATTGTGAAGATCCGTCTACAAGTACAGGGCGAACTTACCAAAAAGGCAGATGTTTCAGTTCCGAAGCGAAGTGCTCTCTGGATCGTCAAGAACTTGGGTATTGTGGGGTTGTACAAAGGTGCATCGGCGTGTCTGCTCCGTGATGTCCCATTCTCAGCCATCTACTTCCCGGCTTACTCGCATCTGAAACGGGACCTCTTTGGAGAGAGTCCACACAAAAGCCTCGGTGTCTTGCAGCTTCTGACTGCTGGTGCAATCGCTGGTATGCCAGCAGCGTATTTCACAACACCATGCGATGTCATCAAAACCCGCTTGCAAGTTGAAGCAAGAAAGGGTGAACAGGTGTACAACGGTCTTGTTGACTGCGCAAAAAAGGTCTACAAAGAAGAAGGGTTCAAAGCTTTCTTCAAGGGTGGTCCAGCACGTGTCCTCAGATCTTCACCACAGTTTGGCTTCACGCTAGCCGCGTATGAAGTGCTTGGAAAACTTCTACCAATGCCCGGAAGCGTGGAGGCAGAAAATCAGAAAAATTTGACAGGAAGAGTTGAGCCAGGAGTTGGTTTGAGGGAAGCAAGCGCTCCTTTACCGTATTTGAGGAGTCGGAATGCTTTGAAGATCATCTTGGATCTTGACGAGAATTTTGGAAGAATCAAGGTGCCAGAGGGAAAGCACCAGGCTTGGTTGGGTTTACCACAAGTGGGCGGCGCTTGAGGTCGTGTCTTCAATGCAACTCATTGGTATGACTGGTTGGTATGATTGATTGGTATGGTCGAAGGACGATTTCCTAGTGACATAGAATTGGCATACCCGACGATCGAAAGAGTGTTGTCTACCATATTGCATCCATCGAGAGCATAGCGGGTGGTGGGATTGGCTACGGTGCTTCTTTTTTTAGGGCGTTCAGCCGGCGGCCTCTCCGGAGTATGAGAGGTACGGAGCAGCCTCGAAGGACGCAGACGAGATCGCCAGGCATGGTATAGAGCGGGCCGAATCCGATGAGTCCTTTTGCAGTGGTGATAAGTTGTCTACCCGTCCAGGTCTTAAAGACGTGCTCGAAAAACTCTTGGGAAGGCCGTTTTGCTCCCGGCTTACCGGTCCTCCAGTCGAGGAAATCCTGAGCATATTCGATTGATGCCTTTGCTCTGTCCTGCGTGCGATCTGTGAGTAACGATCGCCAGAGAGCTTCCGCTCTCATGCCTCGTTTTTCATACCATTGGGAGGCTTTCAAGGTGTGAGAGGTTATTGAATCCAGATAGTCGAATAGGGCAGGCTTATAGGCATCTGCGGGCCTTCCCACCAGCAGGCCGGAAACTTGCTGGATTGTGTCATAGCAAGCTCCGTTGATGGTCAAAATCTTGTCGTTACTAGAGGATTTGAACTCGGCAATGGAGCTCTGGGTTGTCTCATATGGCGTGGCTGCTGAGAGCCCATGGCCAGGCCCGTCGAACTCGTATCCACCGCAGAGGGCTGATGTCAACCTCGGGCTAGTCCACTCTGGAACCCACGAAGGGAGCCCGGGCAATGAAACCCTTTGGTAATTCTTGCGAAGGTGATCTCGTCTGAAAGGGTAGAATGGCCGTTCGCACGAGCTAAGCAATGTCAACGTTCCTGAAATCGTCAGGACGTGCTTTGCAATTTCGGTGAAAGACGATGACCGCGTCTCTGGAATAATCGGGTCTGCATGGCCATTCCGAGATTGGGATGATGTTCAGAATCCCAAAGATCTTGTCCCTAGTTAGGGTCAGTTGAACAGCGTGCACGGACATGAGTCAGTGTGTGTTCGAGACTTATTGGTGAGGATTCCTGTCTTAGATGACGGTAAAGGAACAGAAGGCAGACTGTCGAGGACAGAGCTAGATTCAGCAGAATAGTGTCTTGCACCTTCATGCCGAATGCAGCCTGCCTGATCTTTGCATAGGCAGTAAACAAGGTGTCCCACGAAATCTCCCTGGACCCACATATTACAAGAATTTCGGATGCCCACACGACCCTCTTGCAACGCCCACAGACGGGTCCACCATGGTCTTCCAAAACCCGGCTGGCGGGACCCACAAGCGTTTTCTCATTGAGGGCTCCATGAACTCGTCTGGCCCCGGATTGGAAATCTGCGGCATCTGTTCGGCTGGTGTCACATCCCAGAATCTCAAGCTGATCTATCGCTGAGTCGCTATCGTCATATGCTTCACCAAGCCAAACGAGGACTCGCTCAGCACACTGGTACACATGGTGCATATAGATAATGTGCTCACTGCGTTCCGTGAGATCGGCCTGATTGATGCATATGGCATCGACCCAAATGTAGACCTCTCCGTCACGTCGTCTCAGCCTTCGTAATGCATCCTCTGGGTTTCTTGTAACCATGAACGTACAGCCGCTGACATTGATAGGACGAGTGGCTTGTGTGTTACCCCATGTATATACATGATAGGGCTTGGTAGGGCGGGTGGTCAAGTAGGCGAGTGTGTATGAGGACGCAGTCGGCGCTTTCTGGCCCATCGCTTAGGGCGATCAAGAGAAGACGGATTTCTCGCGACTCCGTTTGTATCGGCACATACGGGTACGAGGAATTCTCACCCTCCATGTTTGCGAACACTTTCAAACCCTTACAGAGCCTTTTATCAGCAATGGAGTATCCCTTCAACAGGCAGAAACCAGAATCTCGCCTATCGCACTGGTATGCGAAGCAAGTCGATGTCCCCTAGCAAGGACTGTCCACGTGCATGTGATGGGGCCGAAGAGATTTTAGGCAGCAGGTGCAACATGGATTCAGTAAGGCTGAAGGCGTAAGGGCGGGGAGGCATTGTAGGGATAAAGACTCTTGTGGGCTTTGGATTGCGTTCTCCCCAGAATATTCAGTATCAACCAGATCTCCGCATTCAGAGAATGCCTATCCAGATCAAACCTTCAGCTCATGGAGCAAAGCCATTTGCTGCGCGTGAGAGAGAGAAAGGGCAAACACTGACGGGTATGACTGTCAGAATAAATGAATAGCTAGTCGGCCATGAATTTTACTGGTAAGGACGCCTTCGGTGGCCTTGTAGGCCACCAGCGTCCCACGTTGAGCAGAACGTAAGAACAATACCAAATCAACAATACAAAATCCACAACACCCTCCTGTCCTACGTTGTCTCATCTATAAGCCACAGATACCCCGTCTCCTTCTATGCCCATGTCGAGCAAAGCATGACGGCTTGTATAGGCTGCCGGTACCTGAAATGTAATGATGGAAATAAATTACCCCAAATCGTGGAGAGGCAGCGCAGCGAGACCGAGATTACTGTTGTCACGAGGATACCACTAGTACTGCGTAGTGCGACAGACTTGGCGCTGCATCCTTTTGTGCAGCTGCCCATGCTTCACGTTCCTTTCTCATAGTAACAACCTGTAGAACATAGCCATTGGTTCTATCCATTTTGATGATGCCACCATGGTTGACCATTCAGGTATGCTCTCGTGTTACCGGGATAGGTGCAAAGTATGCAAGTAGACTGATGCGATGCCACAGACTGGCTGGCTGCCCGCCGTCCTCATTCTACCAGCACTAATGCTTCTCCATCTCAATGTTGCTCCTTATACGAAAGTCGAGGAATCCTTCAATATCCAAGCCGCTCATGACATCTTGACTTACGGCGTACCACGAACCAACGTTTCTGAGCAATTCAAGTCCCAATATGACCACATGACCTTTCCGGGGGCGGTTCCCCGTACCTTCATCGGCGCATTGTTGTTGGCAGGCCTTTCAGAACCTATTCTCTGGATCAACGATGCATTTGACAGACAGCTCCTTGGTAAGTTCGACGCAGGTCACTGTATTTGACAAGTTCGACCAAAAAATGCGGCATTGAAAGACACTAAGACCATCCAACAGTGCGCGCTGTCCTGGGATGCTTCAATGCTATTGCGTTGTCGTATAATGCGAACAGTGCTCGGAAAGCTTTCGGCAAAAGCACAGCCGTATGGTACATATTGTTCCAGGCCAGTCAATTCCATATCATCTACTATGCTTCCCGACCTTTGCCAAATATGTTTGCGTTTGGGTTGAGTATGCTGTCCTATACTCGGATTTTGGCCTCTGTCGTTGACTACCTCCACAGCTACCATAGCCCTTTCGTTGCTGCTTCCGCAGACATTGCCGGTACAAAGATCTTTGAGTCGGATTCGCCTCGCATTGTATCTCCTTACCCTAACAGCTATCATCTTTCGCTCCGAAGTAGCAATTCTTCTTGTCTGTCACGTCGCCTATCTAGTCCTCAAACGAATTTTTCGATTTGGTCACCTTATCCATGGGATCGCTCTTCTTAGAAGCACCGTCATTCCTGCCGGCATCGTTGGAACCTTCATTGGTCTCTGCATCACTGTCCCGATCGACACATTCTTCTGGCAATCCCCTATCTACCTTTGGCCCGAACTTTCCGCCTTCTTTACCAACATTTTTCCCGCAGACGAAAGTCTCGGCGCCTCAGCGTGGGGAACTCAACCGTGGCATTGGTATTTCACCAGCGCTCTTCGACGACTCCTCATGAGACCATTCGTTTATCTCGCACTATATCTATTCGCGATTCCTACCTTGGCAATCTCAGAGCCAGTTATCGACCTCCTCCTTCCAAATCTCGCGTACGTCGCCGTTTACAGCCTACTACCTCATAAAGAGACCCGTTTCATTTTCCCTGTTATACCACCCTTGACACTGGCAGCCGCTCTGTCCTTCTCATACATCTGGACACGTCGACATCGAAAATTGCTCTACCGCATCCTGAGTATTCACCTCGCCCTCTCAACGTGTATTTCCATTCTCTTGGCCCATGTTGTCCTCCTACCTCTATCGGCTCTATCCTACCCAGGCGCCCATGCTCTTAACGCAGTGCACAATGATTCGACCTCTATTCACAGCCCGAACACCACTACGCATAACAGAAACAACACAATTCTTGTTCACCTTGACAACCTCTCGACTCAGACAGGAATAACTCGCTTCCTACAACGTTCTCCTCCATCCAAATTTGGTGATCCCCACTGGATCTATGATAAATCCGACAACTCTACAGATCTACTAGACCCATTCTGGTGGACGCAATTCGATTACGCAATTATGGAGTCGCCTCAGCTGGCTATCGGGAGCTGGGACGTTATCTCCACAGTCCATGGCCTTGGATCAATTCGGCTTCTTCGATCCGACGAGAAAAGAGAAATCCAAGTTCAGCTTATAGAAGAAGAGAGGCTGGCTTTTTGGGACGGCGGACTCGACAGGGTTGCACTAGAGATGTATGGGGATGCTGGGCGCTGGCTCAGCGTAACGGCTAGACAGCTACTGAGGGAGGGATATGGAACCCAGTGGATGCTGGGTAGGAAGTGGAGTTGGACGCGGGGGTGGTGGGTCGACGCCGAGTGGATGCCGAAGCTTTATGTTCTGAAGCAGCACGAATCTCTTGCAAGGGAGCAATTGGAGCGAATCTCCTCCTCTGATGCTGAGCCGCGTTGACTTTGAGCGAAATACGCTGTGATGGGCCTCACAAGTTGAGGAGTCGAGAACGCGGGCCAGGCAGTCAGTCATCTGATCTGAAACAACTCTCGGGGAAATTCATTGACACTGAAGGAGCTCGGAAAGGGGCATCCAACCGAAGGAAATCGATTGTTTAGAATTCCCCCATTCAAGTTCAAGCACGCCGACGATTCTGCTGCAAGAATCAGCTCAGCAACCTCCTATATGAATGCTTGATTCGGTCACAACAATCAACCAGGTGAGAATTACTTTCAGATCTTGCCAGTAATGAAACGTTTCTCTCTTTCACTTTGGCAAGGTGTGAAAGGCTGCAGCAAGACAACCACGAGGCATTGATCTGACCCTTGCCGCCTATTTCAATGGCTCGGTCACGATACCAATGTCTATTCAAGCGCCAGTTGGCAGGATACCTTCACACTCAACTGAGAACCTGGAGTCTGCGATGAGGGCTGAAAAACGGTTCTTGTCTACCGGAGGCCATCATATTGCGCTATTTCATGTTTGGGTCTTGAATTCAGCGTCCAACCCAGATCACACAGAGAGGTCCTCTGCCGAAGAAGACCCATGTGACTACTTGAGTCCAGATGCAACATGAATGCCCCAATTCTGCCGCCTCTGCCATTTCCCTGTCTGCTGAATCTCAACAATATTCAACTCACCCCATTTTGACAGAAATTCTGCAAAGTCTTATGGTTCAATTGTGTGAGATTCAACAAATTACCTTGTCAATCCGCCGCATAACCGCCGGCCAGACACCTTACGTCTGCCCAGCTGTTGCAGTATCTTGGTGGTATACTCAGAGCGTGATCTAAGACAGATCACCTCTTGACTGGTGCTCGTCACATTGTCCTCCTAATCTGTCCTTATGCTCAAGCATCCTGATCGGTTGGAGAAAAGCCTTCCATCCAGGGATCAGAGACTTCACGTGCTGAGATGCCATGCGTGAATGTCTCATGCCGAGCATCTCCGTCCGCCGTTTATGATGCTTTCGGCCCAAACCTTGCTCAGTCTGTGAATTGGCAGATCTAGGAAAACGAGAAGATCTTTGATCATTCATGACTCAACTGGGATCATTGGCATCCGAGATAGGATCACCATCCGCCGACTTGGTACAGACAAGCTAACTGAGATTGGTTTGTCAGTTGCCTAATTTCACCCAGCAAGAGATATTCATCCGCCGGCGTTGAGAAGGTTACACAAAGCAAGAGCATCCTAACCGAGCTTAGTTGATGAGTCACCAAACTGGGACAAAGTCCAACTCTGACCGCCGGATATCAGAAATCCACCTTACCTAGCTCAGCATTAGGATTGCCTAAATCAGAGACGACCTACCTCTGTCCGTCGAACTGCCAAAGGTATTCTAACCGGGTCTGGTAGATGAGTGGCCAAATCAGGACAAGCTATCGCTCCGTCCGCCGGATGTCAGGAAAAGCCATCTTACACTGCTCAGATTCTGGACTGCTAAATTGGGACGAATTAGAACTCCGTCCATCGGATATCTGGAAAACCCACCTCTCGCCGCTCAGTGCCTGAAATGCCTGATTGAGATGCAGCTACTTCTGTCCGTCGGTATTTAGCTATGAAGTGAGAGGAGTGCTTCTCGAGAGGGAATTCCTCTCACAACATTTTCATGGTTTAAGACATCTCCTAAACACACCCCTTTGTCCAACGACTGCTGCAAGCTCTATCTAACCCGTATCAGCACGGGAGCTACCCAATCCAGAGACAACAGTGACTTCCTTACATCCGCCAGCGCTGAATAAGACACCTTACCCAAGTCAGTGTGTTAGATGCCTGATCCAGAAATCAGCTTCTATCTGCCGACTCCTGACAATGAAGTGAGAGGAGCTCTCTGGGAAAGCTAGTTCCAAGCTGCATCTTTATCCGCCGGTTACCAATTACAACCTAACCCAGATTGGTCTCTGAAGCGCCTCGTCCGGAGCATGGCTCCTGTCCGCCGATTTCTAGAATAAAGTGAGATGAGCTTTGCACAAAGACTAACTTGAAACAGAACCTTCATCCATCGATCGTTCACAATGTTCTAGCCTGGATTGGTCCCTGAAGCGCCTGATTGAGATCTTGTCTTCTGTGCGCCGGCTTCTGGAAAAGAAGTGAGAGGAGCTCTCTGTGATGGCTTAATCCTAAGCAGCAACTTCGTCCGTCGATTATCAGCAACAATCTAACCCAATCCAGTCTTCAACGTGCCTGAACGAGACCTTGTCTTCTGTCCATCGGTTTCTGTCAAATAAAGTGGGGAAATTCATCCACTCTGTTTCATGCAAAGAAGCTTCGTCCGCCGGTCATAAGCAATAACCTGACCCCAGTTTGTCCCTAAAGCGCCCGATTAATATCTTGGTTTGCTCTCTGTCCGTCGGCTTCAAGCAATGAAGTGAGAAGATTCACATCCGTATAGCTTGAACAGTTTTTGTAATTGAATACTTCATCCGCCCACTTCATCCCAATGCTCTAACCCAGCTGGACGACATGGGAAACTTGATTCGGAATCCATCTTTCATCCATCGATCTCTTGAAATGAAGTGAGAGGACTCATTCTAAAAACGCTTGAACAATTCCCATGTCAAGAATCACAGAACACTATATCCGCCAATCTGAAGCGCCTGGTGAGATTGCTTCCTCCAGCCACCGGCTTCTAGAAAATATCGCACCTGGCTACCTCACTTCATTTCCTCTGAACCATCCCGCCACTTTCTGGAAGAGCCTTCTTCTTGAGCCTTGCCTGAACTCGCGAGGATTCTCTGACGCAATCCTAGAAAACAACTGGGACCTACCACCACAACGATGTGAAGAACACAGACGTCTGTTATCTAGTGACCAATCTTCAAAAACATGATCCTACCCATCCGGATATATCTCACCCTATTCGCATCACACTGCTCGTTAAAATACCAGTTCTCAGTAGTTACTCCTCACAGCCGCTCACTTTTCCCCGAGCTAATATCGACAGATGAGTCAAAACATCTCCAGACACCAACTATGCCACTCCAAATCGAATGTCTTAGCTAGTTAACGAGCAGTCATTTATTCACAGATTCTTGGAAAACGTGCCGAAGAGCTATCTTACTTCATGCGGCCATTCTACGCACTACTGCTTGCTGCGGTAGCAAGCCCTGAAACCTCAGCTGGCACCTGTCGATACATCCAGCATCATCTAATAGACCAGTTACAGTTACTGACCACCAAGCCAGAACTCAAGATAACAAGACGCTGGCAGTCTTCAAGTTTTACTGGCCCCACGGCGCTCTCAAAGCAAGCCCCAGAGTAGTCTCACCTCGTTTGAATCTACTGGACACCAGCCCTTGGAGCGCACTGTGCCGTTCTGCTGTCGCAAGCTGGGTGTTATGTCTCTCCACTCATACCTTTACGGCAAGAGGAGCAGAAACAGGAAGGAAAGAAGCCAGTGTTGTATCCTGTTCCCACATTTCTCTCTATCGTCGCGGTATCTGGTTGATAATGTGGGGCACAGGAGGAGTACGCATATATCGGGAGATGGGAATGGATCTGGGAGCAGAATGCCTGGCTAAAAATCAATATGCATTAGTTGCGTGTTATTTTTGAGCCGGAACCACGTTGATATCACCTATGAAACCAAACACCTACAGAGCAGAGCTCACTTAGCCTGGACTCGACGTGATCTTCATCTGGATCATCTAATCAATCCTGATCCTGCTTTTCGAGTGCAGAAATTCTCATCCTCTCTCTTGCCAGGTATTCGAGATTTGTATTCAGCTAGCTTCTCTCTCTCTCTCTCTCTCTCTCTCTCTCTCTCTCTCTCTCTCTCTCTCTCTCTCTCTCTCTCTCTCTCTCTCTCTCGCTCTCTCTCTCTCTCACTCTCGCTCTCTCTCTCTCTCTCTCTCGCTCGCTCGCTCGCTCGTCTTGGCACCATGAGTGCTGCGTCGATAGTCTGCCGGGTCATTAGATCGAGTTTGGCACTTTTGTTGATTTAATGCTCGCTTCTTTGTCGCCATCTTGGGTATTTACCACACGCCATTCCCAGACCTGCACAGTAGTAGCAGGGTACCTCAAGGCGCGGCAATTTTCCCAAGGATGCTCGACCCGGGTCCCCTCACTCCCCTATCCCTCCAGAACCTTTACCCGTCCCTCCACCGCCCTAACCGCCTCCCCCAAAGCTCCCACATTAACTCTCATGACCCCTTCCCCCTCTCTGACACGCCCCTCCAACCTCTCCAACCCCCCCCTCCACTCCTCGATCCCACCCTGTACAGCCGCCTGCCCCCTCTCCAACTCCTCCAGATCCTCCCGAGCAATCGCAGCACCCGCATGGATGGTCTGTAAACTCCTCAGCCGCTCTAGCACGAGGGGGAGGAGCGGGGAGAGCTCCGCTATCCGCGGGAGGGTGGAGTACAGCGCGCTGACTTTGGAGGTTAGGGCTTCTTGGTCTCGGAGCTCGACGAGGGTTTCTGGTCGGAAGCTATGGCCATTTACCTTATGGGTATGCGGCCGGTGGTGGGGTGGTTGGAGAGGTTGAGAGCTAGAGCTTTCGCCAGCGGCGGTGGTGGAGTAGGATAAGGGATGTGGTGTTGGCAGTCCACCGCCGCCGCCTCCTCCTCCTGCTGCTGTTGTTCTGGCGGATGAAGAGATCGCGGCTTTGAGTCTGGCGCCGAGGAGGTCGGTGGCCGCTTGGGTGGCCGCTTTGCGGGAGAGGGTTAGACGGTCGGTTTGTGTGGTTAGGTCTCGGACGCGGGTTGTGAGGGCGTCGAGGTTCACGGTTGATGTTGTCGCGGTCTGACCAGCGTTGGTGGTGGTAGAAGGGAAAGTAAGGGTTGTGCTCAGAGTTGTTATTTGCGAGGTTAGAGATGCTAGAGTGGAGAGGATTGGTGCGGAGGAGGTGGGTGTTGTTGTGGAGAGGCCGAGACTTGTTTCGAGGGCGGTGAGGCGGTCGGAGAGGGTTGCTAGAGAAGCTAGGGTTGATCGTTGGGGTGAGGGTTCCAGTGGTGCTGGTTGCTGAGACACAGGCTCTGAGGTGGTGGTCTTGAATCCAGAAGCAAGCTTCTTCGATAGAGCAGCTTCGGCTGACATGTTGCCGCCTCGTGATGATGGGCTCAGTCCGTCCAGCATCTGGTTGAGCGCCTCAACACCATTCTCCAACCCCTCATCTTCCTCATCGTTCTCACCCCCTGCCTTCTTTTGTTCTCTCCTCTGCAACTCCAGTTTGACCTCCTCCGCCTCCCTCCTCAATCTAGCCAGTTTCCTTCCTAGACTTTCATCCTCACTGTCACTCAAATCTCCCAGCTCTTCTGCTCCCTCATCCCTTCTCCTTCGCCTCCTCCGAGTGCCAGTCTTGTATGACCGTCTTCCACCAGCCAGACTATCAGAGAAGTTGACATCTCGCGAATCAACCAAAGATGGTTCAAAACGCCGCCGTGCTTCATTCCGGTCGATTTGTTGACGGTCGAGCCCAGTGTCTGGGTCGTCGGATGGAGATGGGGAGTTTGTTCGTTGTGTCGCAGTCTACCACATTCATGAGCTAGACGGTGAGTGGGAGTGTTCCCAATGCTTACTTGAGCAGTTGAAACATCATCCGTCAGGTCAGGAGTCTCGTATATCTCTGGTGCGCCATCCTCCTACACATATCAGTAATCAGAACTGCGGGCATTCTCAAGTTTATGAGAAGCGTACCAGGTCTGGCAAACCAGCATATTTTTGTCGTCCAACGACCATACCGTCGCTTTGCTTTTTCAAGATTTCGAACCACGTCTCGACAGGAGCAGATTCAATACCATTGACTCCAGCAGGACATTCTGCTTGATATACTACTCGAACATTCTCCGTTTGGGGACAAGCATTCCTTGGCGCGTCCGAGCTACTTCGACGTGTCAAGCCAATCAGCGATGAGAAGAAATACATTCCGAGTCTTTTGATCACCATGAGTGTTACTTCGGTCTTCTATCTCTATAAGGAACAGCATAACGGTGTTATATGGTGGAGTTGCTATGGCTCCGCTGAGTTCCAGCTTCGGCAACTACCCGTCTCTCCTTGTCTGCTCCCGAGACGATGTGGTACCAGCAAAGTAGTTGCAAATTCAGCATCAGCGTACTTTGCTGTTTTGTTTACTGAGAAGACCTGTCAGAATGGTTATCGTGTTCGAGAAAGCACCCAGCATGCCGCAAGATATTCGGCTGTTGTGTTCAATACGTTTCCCTATATCATGAAACCCCGACCCGCACTCTTCGCAACCCGTGAAAGTGCCTCCTTTCTTGCTCGAAGTTATTAGAAGCGACCTCTGGTCTGCTATTGCAGGATGCGCTTCGTGACTTGGTGCAGCACGGCCTCATATCATTCCGTAGCGCGCACCTCGTCCAGCTGTTGTCCATGCTTCTCTTGACAAAAGGGCTGCTGCCAACTTCCACTCCGCTGACTCATCTATCGATGATGATTACTGTGAGACATCATCCAGTCATGGCCGGTTTGTGATTTGGAAAGTCATGAATTGGAATGCTTCTCAATCGAGCAGATATAGGAGGCTTTCACCGTGTCATCGGTAACCAAGATATGAGTATTGCCTCGGATGGTGACTGCGGCAAAAATGGCTCAGCAAAACCATGGCCTCTGTATGATGAACGCATTTCTCGTCTTCTCTGGTCTTTCACAGTTAACGGTGCGCTCACTTCAGAGCTAACGACCGAGTCCCATATTTCGAAGATCATCGTCGCTCAGTAGACCATCAGCAACCATCTCATCAATATGGTCTCGCAACCATTTTTCACCTCGGTTCGCCGCAATAGTCTCGAGCTGAGTCCTGTCGCCTTGTGTGTTGGCCTCCTGTGACACAACAATAGCCTCTTGAACTCTACTTTTATCCCTTTCCTCATCGTCATGCGTTAGCCTCGAAGCATTGCGGTAGAACACCGCTGCGTTCTTGAGTAAAATGGCGGAGTTTTTCAGAGCTTCTGCATAAGATAACGGGGGCTTGGAAAGCTGATATTGGTACAACGATGCATCGCCCCTAAGTAGGTGTGTCTTTGGAAGATCTTCTGCTGCGATATCCGAAATCTTCGAGGCGGTGGCCAGATTGGAAATTGCTGCCGCGAGGGCGTTCCAGCGCAGGGAAGCAAGGTCGAGGCTTGCTGCCGGCAAGCTCTCTGTTTCGGACAGAGCATGGTTGAAAGCAAAAAGGGATGCAACGTTGGCCATCAGTGCTGTAGCTGAATCAGACATGGCTAGCGCTGAGAATGCAGCGTCTCTCTCTTGTCTGTAAGTCTGCACCTCAATCTTATCCGTCCTGAACCCTGCTTCAAGCATAGCTGAAATGAAAACAGCTTTGGCAACAGCAGCCTCGGCGGTCCGATCAGTATCTTCTGTCAATGTAGGAAGTCGTTGATTGAGCAGCTTTGAGGAGTACTCTTCAACCCAGGCCAGACTTGGCACACCTGGGGCTTCAGGTGAAGAGCCCAAGATGCCACATAATGTTGTCAATGTCGAAAGCTGAGCAATGGCCGTGTCGATGAGGACATCTTTAGTGACGGGTTCAATGATTGAAGCCCATTGCTCTTGCTCTAATCCAGCATCTGAACTTTCACGAGGGTCTTGTGTCTCGTCCATGGGCGTACCCCCTTCTCCGGCTTCCTGGGAGGATTGAAGTGCTTCCGCCGCTTGCTCCTGGAATTCTGTATAGCGGAACTCTTGGAGAGCGAGACATCTTTGTAATAGCTCTAGCGCCTCTTCGAGGTACTTCACAGCAGGCAGATCAGACACTGAATCATCCTTGGAGATCTCTTCGGAAAGACTTGTCAGCACTTGAGCGGTGTTGAACAAGGTATCTGCATTTTCTTGATCAAGACCAAGAGCGTATCGATGAGATGCCAAGGTCTCCTCCAAGACTGATACCAATGGAACTTGCAATTGCTCGACAAGGACCGGATGAGTAGCCATCTCGTACTGAGCTCGAGCCCTGAAAGGTTGTCAGTAATCTATTTGTTTCCATCGAACGAGACGCGAGACAAACTTATTGTAAGCTAGATCTAGGCTCATTGGGTATCTCTGTAGGCCTCGATCATACATCTCTATTGCTCGGATGAAAAACCGCATCGATTTCGCAGCATCGCCGGCTCGCCATTTCTCACCCGCTTCTTCAAGTTCGACACCGGCTTCAAGGATTCTGCGTCAGCGCCACAGTTGGCCGAGGAGCGGCAATCCCTTCATTTACCAGCTTGATATTCGTCTGCTGTGTCTGGAGACTACGTCCTGTTAGTGTTGCAAGATAGCCGAACATCGTGCGAGAGGATCAACCTGCTCCTTTGCTTTCTTTTTACTCTTGCCCTGCCTCAGGAACGCTTTTGGCTTCGACATTGTGGCTAGGAGACGCAGGCATCCGCAAGAGTGATGCTGCCGGAATCTGGGCGTCCTGACGAAGACGAGGGTTTTATCTACACTTTGTTGAGTGTCGACAGGATTACTCATCACCAATTCGACGCCTGTACCAATCGTCGGTTACAGGCTTGGTGACTGCTCATCAGCGTACTACATTCAATAGTTTGGAAACTAGTGCCTTATTCAATAACGCTCTTTCGATTTGAGACTGGAACAGCTAAAGGATGGTGCAGCCCTTGGGCAAACCACAAAGACCGCTCTTCTTCTCTCCACCATCATCGGTCTGCAAGGGTTCGGCAGACTTGTTGGGTACTGGCTTCGCAGCAGGAGCAGGAGCAGCCGATCCTACACCGTTACTTATAGGCTGCGAAGGTTTATCTATCTTGTCCCGTTGCTGGCTCGGCTCTGTATCGGCTAGTCACGGGAAAGCCTTTGCCACAGTTTCGTAGAAACCCTTTCCTTGAACCTCTGCCAAGGTCAACTCCTTCTCACTCGGTTGTCTGCTGCCATCTGTTCCAGCGAAGGTGCCCGCACCCCACGGTGAACCACCTCGTGCTTCGCTGAGTTCAGTCATCAATCCAAAGGCTTTAGCATATCCGAGTGGAACATAGATGATGCCGTGATGGGCAAGGGTGCTCATTGCTGCGATGGCAGTAGACTCCTGTCCACCTCCCATAGAAGCTGTGCCGATGAAAAACGAGGCGTATTTGCCATATAGCCCGCCAGATTGCCAGAGACCGCCGGTCTGATCCCAGAAAGCTTTCCATTGTGCAGGGAAGTTGCCATACCGGGTGGGGATGCCGAGAATGAAGGCGTCATATCCCTTGAGAATGTCTGGGGTGATTGTAGGATAATCGGATTTTGGAGGAGCATACATCTTGGTGAGGACTTCTTGGGGGAGAGTTTCGGGTACTCTGCGAAGAAAGGGGGGTTAGTGGTGGTGACTTGAGGGACTGAGGACGAATATTTGTTCTCGGGCAATTCAATTGTAAGGGCCCTTACTGGTATATATCAACTTGGCCCCCAGCAGATTCGATGCCTTTCTTCTCAGCCTCGGCAAGTGTTTTGATGTGACCGTACATGGAGTACTGTAGAATTGTCAAACAAGCATAGAATAACCTGGGGTACCGCAGTTCCAAAGTGACTGTCTTTCACCACTCCGGCCGGAGAGGAGACTCACGAATACGATCGCGACCTTGGGCGCCATCTTGGGAGGATTGAAGGTAAATCGAAGCAAAGATCCAAGAGGGTATTGGAGAAGAGCAATGTACCTGTTTAACTGTTACGAAGTAGTTGAGAGAGATAGGGAGATATGATTTCAAACGAGAGCGTGGGAGGTATTTGAGAGAAAGACGGCACTCAGAAGGAGGGGCACTTCGGTGCATCATGCAAGCTGCCCCCTCAACAGCTCTCCCTTGCTTTGATAAGGATGACAAACCGTCTCGTAACGTCCATATAAGCATGCCATAACCATTCAGCCGTCGGGGAGGCTTGAAGAACCCCACTAATTACCAATCCTCCTCCGACACGAGCTCCCACATAAGTAGTGGATGATCAAGGATTGACTAACTAGGTCGAAGGTGGTACTCTTACCGCGCTAATGAACGAACAAGCGGTTTAGATGATGCCGATCTCATAGTAGGCGAATTCATGCGGCAAGAATTGCAGCCCCTTACCTGACCATCTCTCGGGCACCAAGTCATTGAGCCTCAAAGATTCCTGGTTCCTTTTTCCGCTGCACCATATTCGTCCAGCCCGCAGATCCCATCCTCCGAACGTGTCCATCAATCGCACCCGTTGGTGGTATCTCATCTCTTGCATGCAGCACCATTGTATAATAGTAGAAGCACATAGCAGAAATGCTGTCAGTTGACAGATCGATCAGAACCATAGCAAGCAGGCATCTCTTCGTTCTCAGCAGGTATTGATTTAGCCTTACGGTGACTTGTCTCCAGAAGTAGACATAACGGAGTAAGATAATGCCCGTTTCAATGTGAGTAGAATGTACCTAGGATATCAGTCTTAGACATAGTCATTGTGGGGGTTCCAGTATCTTGGAAAAGTCGACGGCATGATTTACAGAACAAATAGCGATCCACAGTCTCGGTAATTTGCTTCGTGTTCTTCAAGGCCTGGGAAACAGAGGCATCTGGTGTTGCAGAGTCTTGACTACGTTCTTTCATTCGTGTCAGACGCGCCTGTTAACGAGCCAGTTACGCCTTAGACATATTGTATTGGAGTAGAACCTCTTGGGGAGGGGGGCTTGTTTCACTTCTGTTATCATGGATACGCTGCGTTCGAAGTTAACCTCTGCCCACAGTCTTGGTAGAAGCAGCAATAGGCGGTTGTTCTGCACAATGTACTCGGGGATGCTAATTATGTGCATTTGCACGGTGGTTTCTGGCAGTGATCAATTTACCAGTCGTTAGCTGCTGCAGCGGGGAAATTGTAGTGTACCGCTCTTCTTTGAATCCTATCAACATCTTGCCTGCGCTTTGTTTCGAGTGGGTATCTATCTGGCAGCTCAGCCTAATCTTCGCCAGATGCAGGGTCAAAACACGGTCGGCGGAGAGAATGGAAACTACCAATTGACTCCCTTACATTAAGCTTAAAGCCGTCCATTGGCAAAGGTTTTTATAACAGCTTAATTCATATAAAGGACTCAGCTAGAAGCGTCAGAGCAGCACCAAGCAAAATGGCAAAAACAACTGAATATGCAAACGACAGCTACAGGATTTGAACCTGTGAGGGCGAACCCATATGCTTTACAATTCTAGGCATACGCCTTAACCACTCGGCCAAACTGTCCATGATGGCATCTCACCCACACAGCATAATATATTTCTTTTGAAATCACATTGATAAAGAATCTTGATATATATCTGTTGAATTTACATTGAGAACTGAGTACTAATATATATGTGACGCTTATTTTGCATAGCTACTTAAAACTTCTATAGTTGATTATTCTTTGTATTTTATCTCTAATAATCTTGTTTAAAATCTAATACTTGACTAAATTTTTAGCTAACACACAGTTGCAGACTTGCTGGGCAGCGCACTTCGGTATGCCTCCCCTAAATTGTTTATGCACGCTCATATTTGCAAGGTTCAAACTACATCGCAGAACTGCGACGCGTTGCCGTTGCCGTATATTGCGGAACGATATCAATTTCATGGACGACAATCTCAGAAGCAGTATAGAGGCTTCGAGTCCCTCGACCAACTCCAGACTTCCTCCTCTTGGCTTCAAGTGGCGAACGTAGCCGGTCCGAGATCCTGACTACGGATCGCCAACAGCTCCTCGCCAGCATCAGATTTGGATTTCAAGAAGACGAGTTGCTCGCCTAGTTACATTGGACAGTGAAGAAACCAGTTCTTGAAAGCCCCCGGGCAAACCGACTCCTCATCCACTTAGGCCATTGCGATGATTTGTACAAGGCCGGGTTTCGTGAGCTTTATCCTTCTATCGAAGCCGGTGATGGCACTGCAGCATTTGATGCTACAGCATTCGACAACGCACTCCCAGTCCCATCTTTGCCATTTGAAGGTCTGCTCTCACCAGCCCCCATTCCAAAACAGCAAGCCCCTTTCGTTCATAGCAAAGTCAACAGAAGCCACACGCTCACGCTTCTCCTGCTACCACCATCAACATGGCATCCTCGACGCTCCGACAGCAGATCCCCCGCTCTTCAGGTACATCCTCAACGCCTCCGTCCACAAAAACTCCGCAGCCTCACCTCAACCAACGGCTAGTCCTTTTACATCGCAAAGAACCTCGAGATCTTCAATCACCGCATCCGCGACCTAGAACACGGCCCATTCCTCTTCACCTGGAGAATCTGTATGTACTCTTTCCAAGCAAAAATCACAGATAGAGATGATCTGGACAATTACACCCATACCCGGGCTTTCATGTTTCACAGGGCTGCCAAGCCAGTAGATATCAATAAGATGCTTGGAGATTTCGATGGAGTAAGTTGTGATGAGGTTCCAAGGGGCAGACTTGGGAGAATGGCACTTTGAATTGCATGATTTCATAAGATCAGGGGCATAGCTTACTGGTTGGGAATGGAAATGGGATGAGATGCTGAAGTTAGTGTGTGTGCGGTTGTCAAAATGTCTCATCCTGCTCAAACCTTACCATCCTCTCGTACATCGAAGGTAATGAGGACAACTTTAAAATGTTTGAATAGCAAAGAGTGTCTTCAATTTAGATCTCTAGTGGGAACCCCCTCCGCCCGTGGGATTCTGAAAAAATACAATCCGCATGCATTTTGGCTGCCCGCGGTGTCAGAATATTCCGGAAAAGTCGACAGCTTGCCGTCAAATGGTTTCTGATCTGCAGGACACATGGTGCCCTCTCTTGGTAGTGCTCCAGAACTGAAATACTGACGAATGGCCTAGAACATGTAATGCGAAGGGGCATTAGAGAGTGAGCAATGACCTCGAGTCCTGCTGCAGAAAAACGGACCCTGGAATACTTTTCGCCACACTGTGTGCGTTCCGAATTGGTGTGACTAGATCTGCACTATTTCCGATCCAAAGGATTGGCGTTGATGTGTTCCCTCCAAAAGGACCTGTACATCGCCAACTCGATCAAACCTGCCATCCCGTGCAAGTCAGCCTGATATTAGCTCATATTGCACCTGCTGCTGAGCTTTGAGACTCGAGAAGTTTCCAACACTCCTCGAATTCTGGCAGTGTTTGATTCGACATATCGTCTCCGTCTACGCGAATAATCGCTTGCGCTGCCTCGTTCCCGACGGTAAGAGGGGTGAAGTGCTACCGTTGCCCCTTGGACAATGCACATATGCCTGTAGGGCTCTGAGTCTGAGTATTTGGTCGTAATCTCCTTTCTGCAATTGGACCAGCATGGACGCCAGAGCGAGAAAGGAACGAACAGGACTGTGAAACTTGAGGAGTATAAATCGTTTGATATCGTCATATGTGAGGATATCTGGTAGCAGGGATCTAGAATTGTCCATCGCGACAATAGGATTTTGTTGCACAATTTTGAGAAAGCCAATCGAGCTTCTCTCGATTGCTACAGGGCCTGCCGTATCACACAGAGGGCACCTAGATCCTCCGTCAAAAGAGTATTTGTAGAATGCCTGCAGGACTTTGTCAGTACCTCGGAGATTCGTTGACCATTCCTGCGCAATGTAATTAGGAGCATCGACCACGCCCTCAAGAACCATTTTCTTCACCCGGTCTGGGAACATGCTGGCGAATGTGTTCCCCGGGAATGTCCCCGTAGGAGAAGCTAAAGTACTGCAGCATGGGAGTGCCCACGTTTGCATGTTCTTTCTGGTTCAATAAAGGCGTCTGGGCTTCGGTGCTCTTCGGTCCCAATCTGGATTGAACCTTCAAAAGTGACTTCTGATTATGTTCTTCAACTCGCTCAACAATCTCGAGAATGTCCCGAGCAACGGATGCAGTGCCCATATACTTCCCTATCTCTGCATTGGCGCACGGTGCTCCGAATGGTTTGGCTCTGGCCATTGTAAACCCGGGGCTCGATTTTCAATGTCCAAAATTCCTTCGTCATTGGTTCTGATGTTCCACACATCGCGCGAACGAGGATCAGAGAAGCAGCTGGCGTCCGGTACAGAATACGAGACCCCTCTGGGATCGAAAGAGACAAGGTCAAAGTGGGTTGAGTCACTATCAATTGTCCATTGCAGGAACTTCCCACCGCATAGTACCTGTTGGATCCCGGAACCCCTCCGGACCTCCCCCATTTGTGATGACTGCTCCGCCGTAGGTGGGATCCGCGATAGACACTTTGGCAGGTAGTTTGATGATTGCTAGAGCAGCAGTCTTGTTGTATCGTGATTCTTCAGAAGCTTGCCAGTCTAATGGTAGAGTCATGAGAACGTTTTGAGAGAGGTGGGATCGCAAAAGCTACTCGAAGTAAGAGAAGTACAACGGCAAAGATGCCTGCAACTTGAGCCATGTTGGTGGCAGCTAGCGCAAAGAGCTAAATGACATCCCTATGCTGATTGATTGACAGTAAAAGTTCGTTGTAGCCTGGAGTGGCCGGATGGGAACTTTGTTTACGGTGTTATGGTCCTAGTCGTGGGTAGACCTGGAGTGGGACGAGCTCGTGGCAGATCTTCTGGATCTTGAAAAGGGTGCCGGTGCGCCAGGAATCAGAAGAAGCAAAGTATTCAGATTTGGAAGTGGTTGATTATGCATCGCATGTGCTGTAGATACTGCCATCTATCTTATACAGTGCTGTTCTTGATATGCAGTCCACCTGCTCGACATCTATCCACCAATACTGCCCACAATGCTAACATATGTTGATATCAAATCAAAGGACAGTCAGAAAAGCTCGCCTCGGTGGAGCAAGATAAGAGGCACCCATCCCTAACCACCAGCAGGCACCCTGCTTCTGACATGTGCCACCTCTGCTAGCAATGAACACTCTCTTGCTTCATGGTCCATCACTTCGATCCATGAGGCCAATCTTCCTTCCTTTAAGACAAGTCTCAAAAGTACTTTGCGTAGTACCTAGGCGTCGAAGTCGGTCCGTGTGGAACGCGCTCTGTGGTGTCTTGTCCATACCCCCCGTGGCTGGACCAAGAATCGGCGCTTGACGAAGCATAAGCTGCTGACGCATCGCTAGTTGCAGAAACAGCGGTGCCTGATCCAACAGGGCCAATACCAGCGGGAGCATCGCCAGTGCCATTGACGACAGTACTGGGCCCAGCGTTGTCTGTAGCAACAGGAAGATTGCCGGTACCGCCGATGGCAGTAGCGTTCACGACGTTGCCAGTGCCATGGACAGCAGTACCGGATTCACTGTTACTAGCAACTGCGGTAACGTTACCCATGGGATACACCCCCGTGCCTGAAGCAGGACGGCCAGTGCCCCATGGTGCGGTGACGAAGCTGCCCACTGGACCTGTGACGGTAAGGCTTCCGGCCCATGTGTAACTTCCTCCACTGGAGTTGGTGTTGGGGAATGGTGCCAATGTTCCTGCAGAAGGTGCATTTGTTGGAACACTGGTGGTTTGCGGTGCAGTCAAAGTGCCATCTGTCGAAATACCATGTGTCGAAGTACCGTTTGTCGAAGTACCGTTTGTCGAAGTACCGTTTGTCGAAGTACCGTTTGTCGAAGTACCGTTTGTCGAAGTACCGTTTGTCGAAGTACCGTTTGTCGAAGTACTATTGTTGACACTGCAGACAAAGCTTCGTACGGCATTGACGTCAACTCCTAGTGCAGGCAATGAGCTGAGGTCAAGCTGATTGCACAACCTGCTGGTGTCGACAGTGCCGGTGAAGTTGGCAGCAAGCTGAACACCGTACAGCCCAGCTGCAGCGCTAGCAATCAATGTCTGATTGAACGAAGCCAGGTCAGAGTTGGGAAGTGAGGCGGTGCACACGACGGCAGCAGCTTGTATGGCATCGAGGCCAATTCCAGCGAGGTCGCGGATGGCAACCGCTGACTGCAACTGAAGACAGGTTTCTCCCAGGTCTGCTCCGGAGTTGATGACGCCAATGGCATAAAGCACAGTGAAAAGCTGCTCGATCAGCCGGAATGGTTCGCCGGTCAGAACCAATGGACTGCCAGTGGCGTTGGCAGGTGCTTGACGCTTGAGCCGACCCAGCGGCTTCGGCAATGCAATTGCCTTCTTCTTGACAAGCGGCGTGAAAGTCGGTGGCTTAGCACCGCGGATATACAAAGCTGTTGGCTCCGGCGTTGCCTCTGGCAGAGCGTGTCGGCGAGCGAGACCTGATGTGTTTGGGATGCATCCAATTTGTGTCAGGAGCAGGTAGTCCAAAGTGATCTTGGCGATAAAGGGTCCCTTAGCAACAAGGGTCAGTAGGTGAGCTCGAAAGGTAAGAGTTGAGAACTTACAGTGGGCAGAGGGTTTTCGGCGACGTTAGAGATGTGACAGAAATTGCAGTCGACAACGTTGAACTGCGTGGTCATTATGGTCGCATAAACTGTGCTCGTAGAATTGATCTGAGGGGGCATGGAAGCGGTGTAGAACAAGGTACAGGACGTGACAGTGGCTGGTAACATGGCCGCTGAGGTGGTGCCGCACCCAGGATCCATTTGAGCCCGAACCATGCTGGCTAGGTAGAGCAGAGCAAGGGATAGAAGGTAGGACATGATGGCGGGGATGAAGGTGCAGGACTAGGAAGAGAGGTGAAGCCCTGGGTGATTGGCGAAGCCTAGTGATGCGGAGGAAGTGAAGTACTGTCTGGTGCTCAAGCAAAAGAGGGTCAAGAAGCCGATGTGGAAGCTAGAAAAGCAAGGATGAGAAGGAGAGGAGGAGGAGGAGGAGGAGGAGGAGTAGAAGAAGAAGAGGAAGAAGAAGAAGAAGAAGAAGAAAAAGCGAAAGTGTTAGGACGAAGTAAAAGGCTGCCATGTCGTCACCGGAGCGCGAAGACGATGATCGAGGAAGGCACGACGTTCGCTACGAGAGATCTCTGAAGTAGTCACCGTTCAGCTCGACGCCGAGACCGGAGCTGATGAGTGACTCCAAAGCAGTTGCAATGCGCGGCATACGGTGGTGCCTGGGAGCAGTGAGACACGTCTGGCTGCATCTGCTGATGACAGGTCCCCGGCACAGACGCAATAGCATTTGAAATCATGGATTTTGTGGGCAAAGGAGAAATCTCATGGCTTTTCAAGGTGTGAAATCTACCTGACGCATCCTGGTGGAGTAAGAGGTACACGAAGAAACTCGAATGCTTGCCGCGAGCGGAAGGGAGCCCGAGGACAGTTTGCAGTATTGTGTGCCCTCGGAACAGACGCGAGGGCGGTGCGAGCACGCAAATCACAATGACTCCATCTAGTCAACCTCCTCCATCGTACTCTCACCTGCAGGTTCTGTCGCAGGAGCAGCCTCTTCCTCCGCCTTCTCCTCCGTGGTCTCTGCCTCCTCGTCCACATTCAAGCCAAGTGAGACAAGCTTGTGGATACGTTCGGCAAACCCAGCGGGCTCTTCAATGGTGAAACCGGAGACCAGGAGAGAAGTCTCGTAGAGAAGCTGAGTGATAGACTTGACAGTTCGGTCATTCTCACCGTCAGACTCAACCTTCTTCTTCAACTCTTTGATGATGGGAGACGTGGGAGAGATTTCGAAGGTCTTCTTGGAGGACATGTAGGAGCTCATCGAGGTGTCGCGGAGAGCCTGAGCCTTCATGATGCGCTCCATGTTGGCAGACCAGCCAAATTGACCGGTTCGGATGGCACAAGGCGAACCGATGAGCTTGTGTGAGACAACCACCTTCTCCACTTTGTCACCGAGCACGTTCTTCAAGCTCTTGGCAAGGCCTTCAAACTCCTTCTCCTCAGCCTCACGCTCCTTCTTCTCTTCTTCAGTTTCCTCGAGCTCGAAGTCTTTGGTGATGTCGACAAGCTTCTTGCCATCAAACTCCTTGAGCTGAGTCATGGCGTACTCATCGATAGGGTCAACCAAGAACAGAACTTCAAAATCCTTCTGCTTGAGAGCGTCGAGGAATGGAGACTTCTGGACAGCCTTGAGAGACTCGCCAGTGATGTAGTAGATCTGCTTCTGGTGCTCTTTCATATGAGTGACGTAGTCTTGGAGAGAGGTAGTCTCTTCGATAGCTTGGGTTGAGTTGAAGCGGAGAAGCTTAGCAAGAGCCGGGCGGTTCTGCGAGTCCTCATGGATACCGAGCTTGATGTTTTTGCTGAAGGCAGAGTAGAATTTGTCGAATTGCTCGCGATCTTCAGCGATTTCGTTGAAGAGTTCGAGAGTCTTCTTGACGATGTTCTTCTTGATGACCTTCATGATCTTGTTCTGCTGAAGGGTCTCTCGTGACAGATTCAGGGGCAAATCCTCAGAATCGACCACACCCTTCACGAAGCTGAGCCATTCGGGGATGAGGTCAGTCGCATCGTCGGTGATGAAGACGCGTCGAACATAGAGCTTGATGTTGTTCTTCGTCTTCTTGGTCTCGAAGAGGTCGAAGGGAGCTCGCTTGGGGACAAAGAGAATGGCACGGAACTCAAGTTGACCTTCAACGGAGAAATGCTTGACAGCCAAGTGGTCTTCCCAATCATTTGACAAGGACTTGTAGAAAGAAGCATACTCCTCCTGGGTGATGTCGCTGGGGTTGCGGGTCCAGATTGGCTTCGTCTTGTTGAGCTCCTCTTCCTCGATCTTGCTCTCCTTGACCTTCTTGGTCTTCTTTTCTTTCTTCTCGTCTTCCTCGTCCTCGTCTACTTCCTCGACTTTGGGTTTTTTCTCCTCGTCCTCGTCGGCTTCTGCGGCCTCCTCGTCCGGGACTTCCTTCTCTGTCTCCTTGAGGACATGCAGATAGATGGGATAGGAGATGAACTCGGAGTGTTTCTTCACAACTTCCTTGATCTTGGATTCGTTGAGGTAGTCACTCTGCTCGTCCTTCAAGTGAAGAATGATCTTTGTGCCGCGGCCAAGCTGCTCGCCCTCGGTATCCTGGGCCAGGGTAAAGGTACCGCCAGCGCTCGACTCCCAGATGTATTGCTCGTCGTCATTGTGCTTCGAGACGACGGTAACTCTGTCTGCAACCAGGTAGGCGGAGTAGAAACCGACCCCGAATTGACCGATCATGGAAATGTCAGCTCCGGCAGTCAAAGCTTCCATAAATTGCTTGGTTCCAGATCGAGCAATGGTGCCAAGGTTGATGACGAGATCCTACAAATCGGTCAGTCTCGAATCAGAGATACTGGTAAAGTCTTCACTTACAGCTTTGGTCATGCCAATACCGGAGTCGCGGATGGTGAGTGTCTTGTTGGCCTTGTCTGGGATGATGTCGACCCTTAGATCTTTGCCAGAGTCAAGCTTGCTGGGATCGGAAAGAGACTCATAACGAATCTTATCGAGAGCATCGGAAGAGTTGGAGATGAGTTCTCGGAGGAAGATCTCTTTGTTGGAGTAGACGGTGTTGATGATGAGAGAGAGGAGTTGAGAGATCTCAGCCTGAAACTCGAAAGTCTCAGCAGACATGATTGCTGTGTTGAATTGAGTGCGGGAGAAGCAGTCTGGAGACGGATGTTAGTTTGGGTGTTGCCGTGAAGTTTTTGCAGCGGTGGGTGAAGCAAGGTTGACGTGAAAAAAGAACGCTGGAAGCTCAGGGCTGGGGCTAATTCCGCAGGTCGCAAAGGCGGGAAGACCAGCAGACTTGGATCGAGAAACTTACAAACCGTTTAGCAGAGAGGTCTGAAGGCGCTGAAGGTAGCTTTGAGCTGGGGAATGGGTATCAAGACAGTCTGTGTTGGAGGAAGGGGAAGGGGAAGAGGCAGACAGCTGCTAGCTGAGTAGCAGGACAAAACAACAGAAAAAAGAGGCCGCGCGCTAGCGTGTGTGTCCAAATTTCTACACGATTCCGCCGTCTTCCTGCCTCACCGGTCTCGTTCTGCCGCCGGCTTGCTCGTGCCAGAGAAGCTTCTGGAGCCGGGAGGGGGCCCGGGCGTCTGACCGTAGTCAAAGCTTGCGGCTCTTCCATCGCTCGTCAACCTGCCCTCCGACAAGAAGGCTCGCACGACCCTGGGCAAGCATCTTATCCCTCCTACTGCACGCGATCGTGATATCATCAAGTAGTACGGGGTGGAGTGCTGTTGGTCGTGTGCCTGGACACGGTTGAGAAGCGGTCAAAGTCGTCTGGTACTCATTATACAGGATGTCTTAACGTCATTCACGAGCCCGGTCGCCATTTCGCACACGCAACATTAGATGCCCCGATGTTTTCCAGACCAGTACTCCGCGCAGAACAAAGAATGGTTGCACAGAGCACAAACACCCGTTCGCCTTCCAGCCCAGTCACGGCGGAGACTGGCTGGCGCTGTCACCGCCGCTACTGACCTCGGCCGGCGTCTTCTCCCTGTCTTCCAGCTTGGCCTTCGTATCAGACAACTCTGCTTGGAGAGCCTTGATGTAGGTAATGGCCAGTTCTACTGTGCTAGCCTTGCTGTTGCTCGAAGCGGCTGACTTGTCACCCGAGTCACCCTCAATGCTCCCAGACCTGTCCCGCTTGCCTTTGCCGGCTATCGTTGGCGGCAGCAGGCTCTCCATCTCTTTCAACGCCACGTTGATTCTGTTACGACGTCCTTGCTCGGCAAGCTTGTGACTGGTCCGCTTCGAGCTCAGATTTTCAGCCAGGGCCTCGGGATACGACACACCTGGCAGGTGCGTCCCCTCTAATATGTTCTGGTAGTTCGACTTGGAAGCGAGGTACAGCGCTGAGGTTTCGGCAGAAAGTGATGGTGTTCCGGGATCTACAGCGTTTTCAGTAAGATATCAGTGTCTGTTCTATATTCGCGACTTACTAGAATGCGGTACCAGCGGCTTAATGCTGGGACTGATCTTAGGCCGTATAGCGGGGCTGACATGCGAGGGCGCTCCACCTTGACGTGCCTTGCTTGAATGTCCCGACCGGGACTCTGTTCTCCTGTGGACCGGGTCTGTGGGCGACTTGACCTGCGTGCTCAAGGCAGATGTCCTTGGGGTGCTTTCTGCCGACAATTTCGGTGTCTTTGCAGATAGAGTAGGCGTGAGCTGGTCGTCAGCAAAGGACTTACCAGTATCAATCGTCAACGATGGCAATCTGGTGGTGGTCGCGGCAGACTCAGGAAGCATGATCTCTTCCATTAACTCATTGTTAGGGACGAATGTTCGGCCGGCACCCTCGCTACGGGTGTGGGGCGAAGATTCTTGGCTTCGTAGTCTCATCAAAGTCGCTGGTGTCGCTGGTTCGTTGGCGGTAGCAGGGCTTTGACTCTTCCCAAGCATATTTGGAGACTTGCCCGCCGACCGAGGAAGGATCGGAGGCGGCATAAGAGCGTCCGATAGGGGCTCAGGAGAGATAGAGCTTTGACCCGATCCGTCACTGCCAGTAGAAGGGCGTTGGAATCTTGGCGAAGCGTCCGTTGTTGGGGCAATTGCAGTTTGGCTTTGCTCAGCCAGCTCAGTAAGTCCGGCTGGTGAGAGATTCAACGATGTCTGCTTGCGACGTCCCTGAGGTTTCATGAGCGGTGATTGACGTACGGTTCGCCCGCCTGCTTTCCCCGAAGAGGAAGGCTTGCGCTTGTCCTTTCTGCTCGTTGCCCGTGCCGAACTGGATACTTTTTGTTTATCTCCCAGTTGATCTATAGGTGAGGCGATTGAGCCAGTGCTTGGCGCTGAGACATGTTGACGAGCCCTTCGGCGGGAGTGCACGTTCTGCGCTTCGATGGCAGGTGAAGTCAGAGGACTGAAGTACTCCCGTGGTATCATAGATTCCGAGAAACGTAGGTTCGGATCGATTGGCGTGACAGCAGGAGACGCCAGGGGCGTGAATGTCATCTACTTCAATCAGCTACTACAGCGCTCGTAAAGCTTTGGCACTCACTTGATCCTCTCTGCGTCTCTGGTATGGGTCGAAATCGGACAAGCCATCACCTTCCATGTAATGGTGGTACCTCCTAGCCGCTCGTTGCATCTCAGAGCTCTGGGGTGTCGGGAGTACCATGATTCGAGGCTCGTAGGCCGATCTCTGGGCATCATGCTTGCGCCGTTGATGGCCCTGTTGATAGTGGGTTGCTGGCGCGTCTATAGCCGAGTCTGCGCCAGTGGATATCTTCGAATATACATGCATCAGGCCACCCCGTCCTTGCCCGGATAGAGAAACGCCAGGCTGCACGGTATAGTCACGCAAGTCATCCACCGAAGTTGCCATCGCAAGCTGATCCATCCCGAGGTCCCCCATGGGAGTGTCGAAGCCATTGTGACCAGTTTGCGTCTCGTCAAATCCGGGGAAATCGATGCCAAGTTGAAACAAATCCGTGAAATCCTCGTCGCCGGCGACAAGCATAGGATCATCGTGGAGCGTTTGATGCCATGCCGTCGACGAGTCCTGATTCATCGCAGGTGTCGCAAGTCAGGAGTGGCGAAATGATCTGTGTCACCAGGTCGGGCCCGCGTGTGGGCACGCGGAGCGATGGAGAGAGAGTCAACTTGACGACTGAAGATTCATCTTGATCGCAGAGACCACAGGTCCATCTCTGCACGTTTGGGGTTGATGGAGAGCAACTTTGATTGGTGTTCTTGACTGTGGAAATGCAGAGGTAGAGGGAGAGGTAGAGGGAGAGGTAGAGGGAGAGGTAGAAGGAGGAGCTGGTGGGCCAATAGAAGCGGTGGGCCTGGCCCGCTTGCAATGTTCTTGCAGTCGCCTCGGTGGGTCTCATTCGGCGAGACGACGGCCAAATGGCAGCTCCGCGGACAAGCGAGAGCCTCAGTGGCCCATCAATAGTCGGTAAACTAACTGACTGGTAGATCGTGACTCCATCCCGTTGGATCAGAGTTTACTCCTAGTTACTAGTAAGGGCCACTAACCAAGATGAAATAGTTCGTCAAGTTTCCCGACGTGCATCCGTCCCTCGTGTCCTGTTGGCTGGGAAGAGTGTGAAACGTCTGCGCCGAGTGTATATACACGGTGTCATGCCTCGACCTCTAGCAGCTGCTGCCGCGCCCATAGCCCGTTGGCGCTCCCAACGATCACTTCAGCCTTCTGCTCCAGTGCCAACATCAGCTTTTCCCTGGCTTCGCCGTGCATTCTTGATTGCCTGCTCTGGGCCAACATCATGACCGGCACGAGGTCCTCGGACTCCGCCTCGGCCAATGCCCTCACACTCTTAAAGCCGTTCTCCCACAAGATCCTCGCCATACGACTCTTGACATGTGTGACTTGGGCCATCTCCAGTAGATCTGCTCGGGCACCCGCCCGGAGTCTGTCCACCATGTGCTCCAGTACGGCGGCCAGCATCCCCCATCCCATCCGTTGGCAGAACCTGATCATCCCGGCCGCGAAGCCATGACAGGTCTGCGCCAAAGTTTGAACAGACCCACGAGATACAGCATACCGTGAGCTGATCTTGTGAATTGGCATTTCATTGCACAAGTCGCGCAGCTGAAATGCGGCGAAAGCGCGGCGATATGTCCTGGCGCGGCTGATCTCGTCCGGCGTGTTCTCTTTCAGTGTGGTCCCACTATTGACTAAGCTGTTCACCAGCGGAGGACTAACTCCGACACAGCGAAGTGCTCGCAAACCACTTTCGTCAAGATCTTCCATTTGGTCACGGAAGACAGGCCATGAAATGTCACCGAGAGTGGTGGTCTGCACCGGTGTGAAGAGGTAGAAAATATGCATTTCGCCATCCATGACAAAAGAGTCGAGAGCGCGACGCATTTCGTTGTGTACAAAGATGCCGTCTTCAGGCGTTAAGGATGAAGCCACAATGGCCTCCCCAAGGGTGGTCGGTTCTAATGAGTCGAAGCCAGTGGCTTGGATCAGGTCGGTTGTCAAGAGATTTTCAATGGCGGCATCGACCATCGACCATACCATTGTGTGATCGGCGGTCTGAAAGAGCAGAGACTTGCTCACATATTGGCCAATGGTATTTCTAGAATTCGCCAGCCGAGTCACAATAACCTCCAATAACGCCCGTTTGATCCCTCTCTTTTCTGAAACCATGCAACTTTGCACAGGCGGCATGTCAGCTTCCAAAAGCTCTGCGACGGCCTCCAAATCAACCCTTTGGCAGCAGAGATAGCTCTCGCCGACCTCATCCTTTCCCTTTCTGCCAGCTCGTCCACGCATCTGTCGAAGCATCGCTGGACCGACGAGTTCGCGGCCTATCCGGGCGCCATGGAGTATGACCCTTCGGGCTGGCAAATTGATACCCGCGGCCAGGCTACAGGTTGCTACCATTACCCGGAGGACGCCTTGATCGTATGCGTCCGCAATAATTTCTCTCTCCTCAGTGGTCAATCCAGCGTGATGGAAAGCTAACACCTTGCAGGACAGTCTGCGAAAGAGCGGGTTCGAGTCCACTTGGCAGAGCTTGGAGTGATGCAAGTAGGTCCCTTCTTTTGTCAAGCACGTCCACGCTGACGTTTTCAGTCGGCATAGCCCTAGCAATGAGTACAGCTGTATTCTGCGATCCCTGTCGACTGCTGCAGAAGACGAGTGCGCCGTACCCGCTCATGGCCGTTTCCAAGGCTAGTGCAACGACTGCATTGAGAACTGGATTTTCAAGGTCGCGATGTACCGCAGCAAGTATTGTACGACAAGGCGCTGGAGATTCTCGGGCAGTATCTGTTGAGCTCAATTGACTGGCTGTGCGGAAAAAGCCCTTCGCATTGGCCGTTGGGTATATGCAATTTTCATAGACCAGATATTCTTCGATTGGGACAGGACGATATCGTGAAACGTAATACTTCGCCCCGAGCCAATCAGCTAACAATTGAGGGTTCTGGAATACACTTAGATATGTCAAAGGAGCATGAACGTGGACTTTTACCGGGAGCGTAGCACTCATTCCCACAAGCTGGATGTCCTGCTGCAGGACCAAGAATTTGGTGATCATGAGCTCCATGATATAGCCTCGATTCTCCTCATCGACCATGTGCAGCTCATCAAACACCACGACTCCCAAATCACCTATTCGGCCATCTTCAATCGCCGTGTTTACCAGGGTATTTGCCTGGCAGCAGGTCAGCCGAGCGCGGACACTCGAATGAAGCAGCACCAACCTTCTCGATGGTGCACACCGCAATGTCGATGTCCGCCCAAGTTGTTCGAGCTCTACTTCCGCCAAAAAAGCCTGCGACACGTATATGGCTATGTGGACTCTTCCAACGCTGTCTGGGATTTGCTGACTCGTCTTGTTTAGCAGATGAGTCCACGTTCTTGGTGACTCCTTCGACAAGCTTGCGCAGCCAGTTCAATTTCTCCTGAACAAGAGCGACGTAAGGCAAGACCAATATTGCTTTCTTGTTGGGATCTTCCAGTATTCTTTTCAATAGAACAACGTCGGCGACTAGAGACTTGCCTCCCCCAGTTGGGGCTGTGTAAATGAGATTTGTCTCGCCAGACAAAACACCTTTTCCCAGTAGACAAGATGACTGCCAAGGATAGATGGAGCACACCCCCAGTGACTCGAAGTTTAGAGCCAATTGCAGCGGGAGCCCATACTTCACGTGCTTCAAAGACATCAGAGGGTTCTGACTCGGTCCAGGTGTAGGAACCAGATGTTTGAGTTGGGAGTACTCTAGCGGGTGAGCAGATCCAACGGGCCCATGCGGCAGAGTCACAGCGGTGATTGCACTTGCTTGAAGTCGAAGAGGCGGGAGAGTAGGGCGGTTCTTGAGAAGGGCGAACTGACCATCGCGTGATTGGTCGGTATGTGCAGCAGCAAGAGAGCTTTGATTGTAAGCTCTCTTGCTGCCGGCAACAGATGTCGTGTGACATGGGCGTTGACGAACAAGGTCGGTGGAAGTCTCGACGCCATGCCTTTGGATGCTATGGTGGGTGTAAGCATCTGCCATCGTTGGCTGGGGTCGGGCCAGCAAATCGCGTACAACATGGGAATCTCTGCATCTGGTCCGCAGATGCTATCATTGACAAGGTCTCCGTTTCGCGGACGTGAGACTCCCGTGTTTGGGGCCATCATATTGCCGACCGCAAGGGACGCGACGAGCAAGATGGGAGAATATCTCTTGGCAGGAAATGAGGGTTGAGACACCTTGCCTGGAACGGTCTAGTCAGCTTGGCGTCGCCAGCTTCCGTTAGAATCGTTCCCAGTGAACGACCGAGCACTGCAATCCAGCTGCCTCACATCCACATGGCCTGCAAATGGTGCTGAAGCAGGCGCCGTGGGATCTTTGAGGATTCCGTTGCGGACCAAGGTTCAGAGTCACACATGGAATGCTGCCCGTGGAACGAGCGAGGGAAGCCACTGCTCTCAGCGACAACAGGTATCCGGAGGAGCAAGGTGCACGACTCTTGTCGCAGCGTGCCCGAGCTGTAGCCAGCCAAGCTGGAAGCGAGGGGACGGTGGGATTGTGATTCGGCAACCCGCCAGCGTCGTGTCCTTGTCCGGCTGGTGCTGCTGTTGGCACTGCCAGGACGGGGTCAGAACGGCCAGTCGAGGCACCGCCGTAAATGACATCTCGCCTGCTGCCGCAATGCACAGTGCTGGCAATCCCAATCCAGAGAGTTGGGTGTATCTGTATCTGTATCTGTGTCCGACGGCGCCCACGTATGGTCCGGTCTTCCGTGGCAGGACTGTAGTTGAGATGGGGTTGTACGAGAGCCAAGAACAAAAGTCTTGCTAGTATTTGAGTTTGGGGATCGATGGGAGGCGGCCTACTCACGGCCCTACGAGGGATGCGTTACTGCAAGAATGCGCTCCCGCCTTTCTATCCTGCTACATCTCCTCGCCAATTCTCACGAGTGCTGACTCCGTCGGCTGCGTCGTTTCTGATTGCGTCTCGATCCTTGCAAGACATCTTCTCCATCTCCATCTTCTCCATCTTCTCCATCTTCTCCATCTTCTCCATCTTCTCGAAAGCTGGTCTGCAATATTGGGCGTTCTTGACTATATTCTTCTCGTCTTCTCTTCCGAATTCTGATACTCGCCGCTCTTTCCTCCAGGACGCCAACGCGTGGCTCAAGCTTCTCAGCCGACACAACTTTTCTCGCCCTTGAGGAGTTTCAGGCTTCATTCACAAAGTCTCGTCTTGTTCAGTGTTCGATTTTCCTATCAACACTGCGGAACTGCAAATGCGTCACCGTTGTCCGACCCTTCCAGCCCTCTGCTCTCAAGATCCTGCGCACGGGTCTGGCTCCGCATGCCTTGAGACGGGTAGATCCAAGACTCGAAGGTTTGAAAGGCCTTGTCGAGGTGCCGGAGAGCCTTCCGCGCGATTTTTGGACCATGTCAGCTCAGGATGGCAATGATCCCAGCCCTCTTGCTTCCGCAGCTGCACATCTCCTGGGCTCTGTCGACAATGTTTCGACCCCTGTATCCCGCCTGTCGCCGTTCCTCGAAACGCGGAGCGATCAGACGAATTTCTCACCTGCGCCAGACGCCCTGATGCCCCCCAGATCGATCCAGTCAGGGCTGACCACTGCACCTGCCTCTCCACCGTCCGAGTCAGCCACACCTGACGAATCAGAAGCCACAGCAACCGCACCATATGGCACTCGCTCGCGACAACGAACAGGCGGCTCGCGCCCGAACTATGCTGAGGACAAAGACGTCGATATGGACACTGAGATGAATGGGATGCACGCGAAAGCCATGCCGGCGCGAAAGAGCGGCGGCTCAACAGGGAGCAACTCTTTGGAGACGCTTTTGGAAGCACCCACTCGCCGAGGCTTCTCTGCTGTCAACGGCGTTCTCAAAACTTCAACAAACAGCGCGCAAATCCCAAAAGAATCCATACCGGGCACATCCACCTTCGCTGCTAACCCCACTACAACCACAACATCCAAGAAGAGGAAACAGCCTGGTACTAGCATCACCACAACGACTCTCGCTACCCATTCTGTCACGGCAAGGCCGAAAGGTACCGCAGGACCCAATCCAAGATTTCAACCAGAAACCAACATGATGGCATTTGAGCGCTGTGGGGGGTTTCTCAACGGAAACAGACAGCTCAAAGCTGACGACGGCACAGTGATTTCAGTCAACGGTGGGATATTTTCACATTCCTACCATCAGCTTTTGCTAATACTTTTCGCTGCCTAGACCACGCCTATTTCGTTTGCGAACCTCCCGGAGAACCGTATTATTTGGCGCGCATCATGGAGTTTCTGCACGCGAAGGGTAATCTCACAGCACCGGTCGAAGCTGTCCGTGTAAACTGGTATTATCGACCGAAAGATATACAACGCAAGGTTCAAGACACCCGGGTCGTTTTCGCTTCCATGCATTCCGACACATGCCCTTTGACTTCTTTGCGTGGCAAATGTCAAATTCAACATCTGTCCGAAATTCCCAACCTCGACGAGTATCGCGTCAAAAAGGACGCTTTCTGGTTCGATAAGCTGTTTGACCGGTATATCCATCGTTATTATGAAGTCATTCCCACCAACAAGGTCATCAACGTTCCGCAGCACGTAAAGAAAGTTCTCGACGAAAGATGGAAATTCGTTCTGGTTGAGATTGGGCGTGGCAAGGAGCTTACCAGTGCTGTCAAAACCTGCCAAAAATGCGCCGGTTATGCCGCAAAGTGAGTGGTTCTGTGCAACGATTTTTGGTAGCCACTGATCCAGCTTGTAGCCATGACTCGGTCGACTGTGCAGTCTGCAGAAACACACATCACATGGCGTGTGTTCGTCCCGTCCTTACCAAAAAGCCTGCAAGAGGATTCGCCTGGGCATGTGCTGCCTGTAGTCGAGCTCAAGAGAAGAAGCTCGAAGCCCGGCACACGCCTACAGTTGGGGAAGCCGCCACGGAAGGAGACGAAGAGATTCCAGAAGAGGAAGGCGAGGATGCCATTGCGCGCGTGCAGGGCACTCGAGCAAGCAGCGCCGCAGTAGAAGACCGAGACCATCCACCTGCGACCGCGGAGCAAATCGCCCAAGCCGTACTGTGGCCTTATAGATACCTGGGTGTTCACAGCAAACCAGAAGACGCATTAGATTATGACGACCGGATATATCCTCGAGCAAGCTCTCGTCTAGGTCCAAGGCACCAAGCAAATGTCACGGTGTGGCATGGTCGTCCCGTGGAACTGGTCAAACCTGCGGAAATTCGCAAGAAATACGTGAAACCCCCAAGTCATAAAAAAGATGCATCGAAACTCTCAAAAGAGACCCTAGCTTTACTGGAAGCTGATGGCGAGAGCAGGCTGAGGCGACCCAAGTGGGTCATGGATGAGCCGCCTGGCTATGTTCCGCGAGGAGAGGACTATCCGGTCGACATCAAGGGCAAGAAGGAGAAAGAATACACAGCACAACTGACTTTCAAAATGCCTGACGAATCCAAGTTCACTTCAAGAGGTGAGGATGACCATCCTGCCTCCATGGTGTCACCGTCTGCTCACGAGAAGCTCGTGGATGACTATATGGAACGCGTGAAACTCACCGCTCGGCAATATGATTTATTAGACTGCTCTACGAATTTCCTTACCAAGGCTATCGAGAAGCTGTACGAGAAGAATTACGACGCCGAGTCCGCCCTCTCTGCAATGAAGTCATTGCACATCAGAAACGATTTAAAAGAGCCAGATCTTAGCAAAGAGGAAATTAACCGCTTCGAGGAAGGGGTTGCGAAGTATGGGTCGGAGTTACACAATGTGTCGAGATACGTCGGGCCTGCAGTAAAGCACTCACGGATTGTTCGATTCTACTATATGTGGAAGAAGACCGATCGAGGACGGCAAATCTGGGGCAATTACGAAGGCCGAAAGTCGAAAAAGGAGTCTAAGAAGCTTGATGAGGTCAAGCACAAGGATGGCCATGCTTCGAAGCTAGTCGACGATGTGGCTGACGACCATGACGACTCGGCATTCGACAGTGCAAAGGCAGACAGCAAGAAGCGTGGTTTCATATGCAAATTTTGCTCTACGAGAATGTCGCGCCAATGGCGACGCGCGCCTGCAACAGCTCCTGGTACTTTGATTCCGGGGGATTCGTCATCCAAAAGCTCAAAGGACAAAAGCACTTGGCTGACACTCGCCCTTTGTGGAAGGTGTGCATATCTTTGGAGACGCTACGCTATTCAATTTGAAAGCATTGAAGAAGTCTCGAAGAAAATTGCAGCCGCTGGAGGGCGGGCGTCGAAGCGACGCATCGACGAAGAACTCATGAGGGCCATTGTCGAAGCCCAACAGGAATCGGGCGATACTATCAGTAGCAGTACAGCAGCAGTTGCAGCCTCGGCCGGGGTCGAAGTACCCTCAACCATCATACATATTCCCGAGCCAATCAAGAAGAAGGCGAAGATTGACAAGGACGCACCAGCCAACACTCCAGAGATTGTCGCAGAAAAGAAAAAGATCGTTCCTGAGAAGCCACCCGAGCCCGTGGCTCTCAAACCAGAACCTCCTCGGGTGAAGACGCTTCCTTGTGCAGTCTGCGGGCTGATCGAACTCCCCGGCGATGACTACCTAAGTTGTCGAGACTGCCGCTTGGCCGTGCATAAGTCGTGCTATGGTATACATCGCGATCGAAACCCGAAGAAATGGTATTGTGACATGTGCTCAAACGATCGGAACACTATGGTCTCAACCACTTATGAATGCGTACTCTGCCCTGTCAAGTACACCCCTCATGAGTTGATGGAGCCACCGAAAGTGTCTCACAAGAAGAAAACCGACCGAGAACGAGAGAAAGAGCGGAAGGAGAAAGAAATGGTAGAAGAAGCCGTTCGACTCTATCGTCAACAACAGGAAGCGGCCGGTCGACCACCTAATCCACGAGAGGCTCTCAAACGAACAGCCTGGAATAACTGGGTGCATGTCACTTGTGCTTTATGGACCCAGGAAATCAAGTTCGGCCATTCAGAACTTCTCGAGCCTTCGGAAGGCGTTGGCTTCATCGCTCCAGAGAAGTACGATCCAGTCTGCAAATTCTGCAAATCAGCAGGGCAATACCCTGTCGTGGCATGTCACCTCTCAACCTGTAATGCTCAATTCCATGTCGGCTGTGCTCATCAAGCCAGCAGTATCTTCGGTTTTGACATCATACCTGTCAAGAGCTCGAGGAGAGACGTTGTGACAACAATAAAACTTGGTGAAGAGATGGGTTCTGCGACTGCGGCAATCTGGTGTTCGCATCATGCGGTCCAAACCATACAGCACTCGATGGTTGATGGTACCGAGGAAGGCATTACCGCATTACAGCTTTTCGCGCGGAGCTTCAAGCAGGTCGACGAGAGTATGACAGGCACTGTTCGAAGGGCGGCTCAGTTCATGTCACACAATAGCCCTGGATCGGCTCATGTTCTTCCTCTGACGGCGCGACGAGCTTCAGCGGTCAATGGAGTGAAGAGCGACCAGCCAGCGCAAAGTGAGAAAGGCATTGCACGCAGTAATCGAGTTTCGCCAGTGGAGTCATTGCCGAAGTCCGCAGACGAAGTCATGGCAGCTACCTCTGATTCACTCACAGCGAACTCGGACAAGGTAGCAAGCGATCAGAGTAAAGAATGCCGGAGTTGCAGTGCAACCTTTAGTCCAAAATGGTGGCTAGTCCGCCGCCCACAGAGGCCTCGGAGGCCGGATGATGAAGTCAATGGTTCCCAGTCGTCTACAAATGGGGCCTCCACGGTCGAGGACAAATACCAACAACAATCGGTGAATGCTGAGCAACTCTCAGGCGAACGAGTGACCTCTCCAACGAGTTTTGGACCATCGTCGTCATCTAGGAACGGCATCGTCAAAGCGGAACCGGCGGCGACTTCTGACATGGACGGCATAATGGAGGTTGACGAGCCTGAGGAGTCATTCTTTCAATGTCATAAATGCCATCTGACAAGACGGTCCCCTCCCCCACCCTCTCCGTCTCCAGATGATCGAATGCGCCGACCGAAAGCGGTCCAACCACCCAGTCCCTCTGTGGTGAACCAGAAACCCTTATTTCACCAAACGTCGAAATTCCCCACCTCTCTGAACCCCGTGCATTCGCATCCTCGGCCGCCGCCAGAGAACCCATGGCCACGTCCTTCAAATGCCCCCTACAGGCCGTGGCCTCCCGAGTCAGCTGTACCCCAAATACGGGATAGGCCTCCACCGACGCAACATTCTCTTGGCCAGCCAAATGGGTTTCACCATGTTTCATCACCTTACTCCCCTCGCCCGATACCTTCAGTGAACGGATATGGACACCCCAGTCAACCGCCTGGCCCGCCTCCTCCTCATAGCCATCCAGCTCACCGTCACGCTTCCTCGCGGTCGTCCTACCCACCTCCCCATTATTCACCCCCATCATACCCACGCCCGACCAATGCTCATCTGTACTCGACCTCGCCTCCACCCCCTCCATCACGTCATGATCCACGATTAAGCTCACCACAGCAACCAATGGCTATGCCGCCAAGGTCCTACCCAAGCCATCATCCACCGCCACCGCCACCGCCACCGGAGAGACAGATTAGCCAGGGCCACCCAAACGGCCACCTGCACTCGCACTCCCGCTCTCGAGGACACAGCTTGGATGGCTATGGATATGCTCCCGCACCTGGAAGACTGGCTACACCGCCCGCTAGAGAGGGGGACATGGAGCGAGATCAGAGACGACAATGGGAAATGGAGCGGGAACGGGAGCGGGAACGGGAACGGGAAAGGGGTCTGGAGAGAGAGAGGGATCGAGAACGCGATCGGGAACGTGAGCGCGAGCGTGACCGTGACCGGTTCGAGAAAGAGCGGGATAGGCGCCAGCCTGGTGCTAGCGCCAGTCCGAGTCTGAGGAACTTGCTGTCGTGATGGATGGCTCAAGATGATACCTACCTGAGCTACGAGGCAATGTTTCGATGTGTACCAGTATCATTAGATTTTGGATTGATCCCCGTGTAAATACATTGACTAGTCAACGTGCTGGATGGATTCTTTGGTTCGACCCCTCTGAGCGATGAGCAGTGGGCCGTTGAACAGTTATCTAGCGATCCATCTACCTATCTATCCGTCTTCTATTCCCCATCCCTGCTCTAACAATCAGGTAGAGAGTAGACAAGGGAGGGAGAGAAGAGGCTGGATCACACCAATGCCATTGTCGAGGGCCGCTGATACTTCCATCCGTTTGTTGTACTGTTGGTTGATATGTTGCATTCTCATATCCCAAGCCTGAAACTCGGATTCCCATCAGAGTCCGGTTCAACTACCATGCCGGGTTCTTCCAATGCCGAGTCCCTGGTCCCGGGACATGTCCAAACCCCATCCCCCCCTCCCCCATTTGAGAACGCCCCCTTACCAAGTATTACCCCCGCCTTAATCTCTGATCTCTGTGATCTCCCACCTCAACTCTTGTGCGCATCATGCCCCCAATTCTTCGGACACTTATGGCTCCTACTCTCCGTGTCCTGCTTCGCCTTCTCCTCCTGGGCCAGATGTCTCTTACAGTATGCCACGACGCGGCGCATGTGCGCGATGTCATCTTCATCATATTTCGAGGGGTCCTTGTTCCGGGTTCTTCTCAAGGATCTCGATTCTTTTACGGCCGCTGTAGCAGGGGTTTTAGCGTTGTGTTGAAGGTGAGGAGACTGGGGAAAGGGGAAGTCGACCTCTCGTGCCCGATTGTCTCGCCGGGACCGTCGGATTTTGACCGGCCGGAGGAGGTGGACTGTTCTTCTTTCAGCCAGGCTTTGAGCTCCGAGGCAGTCATGTTGACGACTTCGTTGAACTCTCTGATGAGGGGAGGCGCGTTAAGTTTGGGTTCGGGGGTGCGAGACGGAGGGTTCACTGGATGACGGTCTCGTTGTCTTTGACCATGTGGCTTGATGTTGCGGAGAATGCTCTTGATGTGACGGCAGGTGCCGTTTGAGAAGCGAGACAGGTGCTGGTGAGTTGACTTGACGATGAAAAGAGGGTCGGGGTCCCTGGAGATGCTTTTGATTTCACAGGACAGCTGCATACGCCATGACTTGAGCTCAAGCATTATCTAGAAGAGAAGATAACGTCCTTTGCCAGGTCAGCAGCGGCTGTCGCGTAGTCACAAGAGGGTCGGTACATATTCGAGGCCGCTTACAGGGAAGTCACTGCTCGCCTGCAACGCAGTCACTTTGCCGGCGTTGGGTACTGGCGGTATGACTTCATGACTGCGAAGCGCCAGCACCATTGGAAGCAGTGCTCTAAGAGGTAGCCGCCTCATCTTCATCCTGACGCTCGCTACAGATGGTGACTTCGGTAAGGCTGCGAATTGAGAGGGAAGAGATGTCAGTGGAGGAGTGGGGAAATTGATGATGGGCGCCCTGCAGGAAGCGTAGGCTGTGGCACGCGAGACCAGGGGGAACGGAACCAGCTCCCCCTGCTTGCACGCCAGCCTAAATGGCTGTAGCAGGATAAGCGCGTGGATATTGCATCCACTCCAAGGTGCTTCATTTCGATTGACGCTGGTCCTGGTCAACGGATGCGCTGCCAGAGCTGGTTTGCACTTTGCGTAAGCGGTGGTGTCAGATGTTAGGCGGAAGCGGAAACAGAAAAGGAAAGGGAGAAGGAAACAGCCTTGACACGCCGGGTCTGCGGCATCCAGCGGTGGTCGAAGACCAGTGGTCGGTGGTGAGCTTGTGGGAGCAAGCGAGGGTCGAGACTCCAGATGATTTGGCCTCCTGGTCCTCGAGTAGCCTCTCGGGCGTCTTTGAAGCCTCCCTTGCGCTGCGTTCTGCCCAGGACGCCCGGACCCCTGGTGCATATGCGCGCTGTCGGATCAGCCAACTGCGGACCGTCTGGGAGCCAGCGAGCCAGCGAGCCAGCGAGCCAGCGAGCCAGCGAGCCAGCAAGCCAGAGACATATTAGTCAAGCGGACAGAAGCTGATTCAGGGAAACTCACCTCTCTAGCCGTCCACGGTGCCCTGTCCCACTGGGCCACGCGCGCCGACTGCTGATCCCTTCTTCGTGCCAGAACCGACGCCATGACTGGCACTGGCAGTGGGCGATGGTACGGAGCAATTCTTCCAGAGTCACCTTCCATCTTCCATCCTCCATCTTCCATCTTCCCTCGTCCCTCGTCTTCAGCCCGCTCTTCTCTGTCGGGGCGTGTTGATTTCTGGGTCATCGACGACCATTGTGGGATTAACCTCTGCCCGCCTAGCGCCCTGCTGCCACTCTCCACCTTCCCCTGCCCCTGCACCCCTGAAAGTCTGATAGTCTTTTCTCTTCTGCCCACCAACAGTTGCTCGCCCAAAGCTCCTCACCAGGAGCCGCTCTTCAATCAATTCAATTCTCCTACCTTCTTTACGCGACCGACACGCATTCTCGACATCTTCGCTGCGCTGTGTTTGTGCATCTCTCGCACTACCAGCCTGTCTTTCATCCAAGTACGAATTTAATGACCGTCTGACGAGTAAGGACGTAAGTGCAAGGACAGTGGGAATTCAAGAAGGTCGGCGCAGCTTTGCCTGCTCCTGACAGCACTATGCCGTCTTTCTCCAAATTCTTTCGGAGCCGAGATTCGTCCTCCAAGAAGAATGCGAAGTCAATGGTCAATGGCAACACCGCTCCGACGAAACCTAAGTGGAGCGATGCTTGGATACGCACCCGCGTCGACCCCGAAGAGGTAGCAGAGCTTTTAGCAGGATGTACACGGGAGTTGAAGTCAAGAGGTATGGTTCATCTGCCCCAGAAAGGCCCATTTGCATCACTGATGAGACGATCCGCTCCAGCGCTCGATCTGCCCTTCTTACTCCTACCTTTTCGTCCAACCTCAGACCCCAGTGCCGCCAGAACCTTTGTTCGAAACTATTTCTTTCCACCAGGAGATCGAGAAATCCTCCGCGGAGAAGAATTGATGAGAGAGCTTCGTCTGACCGAGCCGATGGTATGGGAACTCTCCATGGGAAGGAGTCAGTGACTGATGCTGTTAGGTCCTGGCGAGCGTCCTGAAGTGGTGCTGGAGCCGATTGCCAGGAGGTGTGGTCACATGGGAAGCATACGAGCTTTTCAAAATCGGTGAAAAAGGTACAGTCAGATCTTGATGCGATGATCATGGAAAGCAGTCTGACAATGGTCAGACTCACAGTTTGCACGAGATGCATTCGCGACGTTTATACCCATGAGCGTCGATACAGGCGCTCGTAAACAGATCATATTCGACTTCTTCGATCTAATGGCGGCCATTGCTGCGCACGGAAAATCAAATGGTTTGGGAGGTCGTAAACTCTCGAGATATGCAGGATGGTGGGCATTCGAGCATTACGACACTGGCAAGGGATTTAATGCAGGTTACAAAGGCTGGGCCAGGTACGCATGCCCACCCAATGCATGTCAAATGCTGACAGAGATAGCGCCGCTGATGCTGCGAGTCATCTTTTCTTCGCTTACCTCCGCTCATTGTCTCCCGACCCTGCGAGAGGAACCAAAGGCATCATTGGACTTCCAATCTCACTTCAACAGCTCGTGCAGGCCACCGAGTATCCACCCGAAGCTCCGACCCTGATGTTCAATGAGGCTACCAAGGTAGTTATGATCGTGGATATTGTCTCACCTACACCATATGCGCTTCTCCGCCGTGCCAAGAATTTCGAGTACAGAGACGATGACAGCGCATTGCAGCAATTTGCCAACTACGATGATCCCATACGAGCTTTGACAGACGAGTGCAGAAGAGTCTTGAAATGCATTTCCTCTACGAATCAGTCGACCATTTCCACAAGCAAGGCCTCGACCAGTCTGAGAGATGCGTCATGGTCAAGATTTGAGGATGTCGGCTTCGGCGCAACAATAGAAGAGTCTGACGGCGAAGAGGACGGTGATCAGTCAATGCTGGGTCCAATACGTCACTCTGGCGGTTTGAGGAACCAAGCTCAGTCAGAGAATGGGTATTTAGGCCGACCCACAACCCCTTCTTGGGCTGATTTCCTATCTTCGGGATTCACTGATGAGAATGGTACCAAGGCGTCGTCACCGATGCTTCTGCCCCCTGACAAGATCCTTCCTCGTATTCAAACCGGTCAACGAGGCCAGAGCTCTCAGTCACACAGACGAGACCTCGATACCGGATCCACCTTGGAACCTGGCGAGCTAGCCAGCATTGACAAGCTCGACGTGGATGATTCTTTTTGGTGGGTGTGGATCAGCAGTCTTGCTGGTGAAGAGCCCACATCGCGAAAAGCAGTCTTCGGTAGATGTGCTTTGATTGAGACTGTTCTTACTGGCGGCCGGTGGATGGTCATGGAAGAGCAAGTCAAAGGTGCTGCACCAGAACCAGCTCCCGGAGCTTATATTGCTGAGAAGAAAGGCTTCTTTGGCTTCACTACCAGGCGGGCACGGCTGGCGGGGAAAAAGTCGGCACAAAAGAAGAGCCTGCTGTCGAGTGATGTGTACGACAAAGCAGAGAACTTCGGCCCCCAGAGCCGTACGAATATTGCACCGGATCAGCATGCAAGGATACAGGCGGCTGCTGTCGAGTTGCAGCGGCGAAACCAAAACCAGGACCGTCTGGCGGATGGTGCTCGTAGAGGCCGGCACGACGAGGTCTCGAACAAAACGAACAGCGTCATGACACTTCAGCCTTTAGTGATGACAGAAGCATCACATGCAATGAAGTGGGCGAGCCAGTATGATAAGAAAGAGACCAGAGCTCAGTATCTTGGAGTCGATCTGGCCGGCAGAGGAAGCACATCTGATCTGCTTCCGCCGCCAGCAGCAAATGGCGTGGCTACTAACGCCTCCACGATTTCCTTGACCGAGCCTCCCAAAAAGCATGAGCTTTCACCACCACCTGAAAAGATCCCTCTTCCAAAATCTCCAGTTCCCCCTTCGTCGACCGAAATTCCTCTGTCAGAGCTTCCAACTCTCTCCCGTCCAAAAGAAGATCCCCTCCCGAAGACGCCCAGCCCACCACCACCGAAAGACAGTCCTCTTCCTCAACCACCGAGTCCTCCACCTTCGAACAAAGCCTCTCAGGCTCTTCCTCCTCATCCATCTACGAGGGCTCCTGAGAGACGGAACGCATCGTCTCATGAGCCGGTAATCACAGCTTTGCCGCAACCACCAAGTCCAGTTGCGACACCTCCGCATTCCTCAGAACCTCAATCTGCTATCCCCAGGAAAGTTGTTGGATCATCACCAGAGCAGGTGAAGCTCACTAAGAAACGTAATGCAGGAACTGGGATCAAAGGCATTTTCGGCGCCAGACGTACCAAGGAGCCGCCAATCAAATCAATGGCATCGCCTCCAATGGCATCACCTCCCATTGAGACAAGTCCAGCAATTGCAGCCGCACGCGCAGCCATTGCAAGTAAAAACAAATCCCAAGTGAATGGACAGCCTGTACATCAAGTCATCACCCAAGCAAGTAGGCAAGCGCCCACTCCTGCACCTAACAAGTCACAACGACCCGTCACCACGCCACCCCCAGAGCCGACCTATCAGATGTCCGACTCCCCACCGGCAACCAGCAACATACCTCAGATTGGAGCTGTTCAACGTCCTGCTGGTGCTCCGAGAACGCGACGAGACTCACAGGATGGAAGTTTGTCCCGTGTTGATACCAACGAACGAGAACAGGCCGACCGCGAATTCTCCACCTTTGATCAAGGGCCCTTTCTTGAACAACCCGCCTTCATACCTCCAGATTCGTCTCTTCCACCAGAGCCAATCTCACCCGTGAAAGAAGAGCCACACCAACAAGTTCCAGGCGCGTTCGACGATGTCATCGAAGAGGAGGAGGAGGAGGAGGAGGTAGTGGATGAGCCCACCGATCTAACCAGAAAGATGTCCCCAGTTCAAGATCGATGGGCCCAAATCAGGAAAAATGCTGCAGAGCGTGCGGCCAGACAGAGTGAGGAGGTAAAGACCGATGATGGTGAGACCAGTGGTGAAGAGAGTAAGTCGCAGTTGAGATCTATGTATCGATTCAGACACTAACACGGCGGCAGCAATTGAATCTCGAGTCGCACGCATCAAAGCAAGAGTCGCTGAGCTGACTGGCAATATCGAAGCCTCCCGAAGATAGCCGTCTGACTCACCACCTGCCACAATCCGTCCCCGTCAAAGCGCTTTCCAGCAGAAATATTTCCTTCGCCTCGTCTACTTTCCCGTTTACTAGCGAGCCACTCCAGCTTCTTGCCTTTTCGACGATGATACCACCTTGCTTTTAGTTTCTCCCAATGTCCCCTTTCTCCACAACCAACTCATTCGAATCTGTTCGTGCTTTTGGTCCCCAGCGCAGGGAGAAGGGATGACCCGGTATCTGTATCGAGATACTGGCGTGAGTGAGATCCGGTGGCAGATGTAATTCAACCAATCAGCTTTTTCGAAAGCGGCGAGCACGATGCGTACATATACATACCCGGCAAAGCAATCCACGTCACTATCAATATAAAGTACTTTCGATCTCCATAGAAGATCCCCTGACAGATCCAACCCCCTTACCTATTACTGAACCACCCCAACTTGCAAACCTTAAAGGACTGATCAGTCTCGCCTTTGTCCCTTCGTTGCCGAACCCCTGCCCCCTCTGCGAGAAATTTCCAAGAAAGAAAGGTTCTTTACCGAATCTGTTGTGTACTGACATTTGAAGATGGAGTTTGATTGATTACTACTACTATGAAGGGTTAGCACATACACCAATACAAAGTCTGGCCTAAGCAGTCGTGTTGCGGTGAAAACATACGGAGGATTCTTGGGTCAAATATATAACACGCGGAAGAGAACAAAGTACCTAGTCACTACTTATAGGACCGATACTCCTGCCGAAGACATATCACGCTGTATGCACAGGATCGTGCCGCCAAACTACCTACCCCTAGAATGTTGGGAACTTATCATATAACCAGACCGATCCACTGCCAACATTGTTCAAGCTATCTATACGTGACAGGACACGGTTGCTATCCGCCCCTCATTGACCCCAAATTCGCTTCTTCAGGAAATGCTTATTAGTCACTCAACTACACCAAAGATGCAACATCAATACAAGTTATTCGGCTTCCAAAAGTCCACCAAGCTGGTTTCTTCGTCTTGTTGTCTCTCCTGCTCCGGCCGGTGAACTGCGTGGCAACCAACAGGAAAGTGAGCTGCTTTCTGCAGATCTTGCCTTGATCTCGATTTGTTTGCGTTGGGATGGCTTAGGGGGCGGTCAAAATCCTCTGAAGCGGGAGGCGAGTATGCCTGATGAGGGTCTGGTGGCGAGCCATCATGTAAATGGTCCCCATGCCGAGTTTGGTCAATGTCCTGCTCGAAAGTTGTGTCGTGCTCCGGAGAATGCAAGATGTGACGATCTTCCGCAGGGTGTTCAGCGTCAAGGAACTCTGTCCGGCTAGGCTGGTTCGATGAGCTTTCGAGGGCGACGCCTGCAACGTCTTCAACGGGTTCAGAAGTGTGATGGTGGCAGCCAGACATCAGCAGTTCTTCTTGCTCAATGTCAAAAATAATCTGTTGTGCAGTATCCAAGGTAGGTCGGCTACAAGCTCTCTGCTCGGAAGAAGCCTTCCATTGACGTCTTCCCATGGCCAGCTGCACAAACCTAGCCGAGGAGATTTTTGGAGAAGGCAGGTCAGGTCGTTTGCGTTCGAAGGATTGGTTTCTTCGAAGTCTTCCTAGAGCAAGCGTTGTTCGTGATCCGGCTGGAGCAAATCTATCACCATGTCTGGTTGAATTGAAGCCCAAGCGTCGCGAAAGAGAAGGATCAGCCAACTTGCCAGATCTGGGGACCTGCTGAACTGAATGACTCTTCGCCTGGGCCGCGACCGATGCGAGCGATGCCTGCGGCAGGGGAAAATGCAGACCATTGTTGCTCATGAAGTGCGGTGTCTTCGACGATTCACTTTGGCTGGTGAACGTATGCAATTGGTGAGTATCGCTTCGTCCAATGTCGGAATTTGAGACGTTGCTCCGAGATGAGAGACCTTGGAATCCATTGTCACCCTGCATTGTATAACACTCCCTCTCGGTGGCCTTCAGCCTTTCAAGACGAGCAAGATGCTTGAGGTCATTTAGGGTGTAAAGTTCTGTTGCTCTGTGTTGTGCGGGAAATTGATTCCAAACATCTTGCCTGCAAGCAAGCAACATGGTTTTCGTGTACTGGTCTAGCGACGACTGGCTCACGGAGCTTTCATGCGCTGGCTCATTTGCAAATTGATCATTGAACGTCGTATCCGGGGTTTCATCATCAGCATGAGATGGATGCTCATCGGGATGATGGCTCTGAGAAAGTGGGATTTGGGCGACGTCGTCGATCGACTTCCTGGAAACTTGATTCAGAGTTCGACTACGCCGAGACGGTGTGATTGACCAGCTATGGTAAGATGATGGACTTTCAGCTTGCGGAGAACAGGGTGCTGGGGTCAGAGGAGTCTTCTGGTGATCTCTTTCCGGTTTCTCACCATCTACGACCCGATGGTTTTGTTGGCACAACAGATCGTAGTCCTTTCTCGGAGCTGAATGACGACGCGAACGATGATTGGGCTGTGCTTTTCGACGTTCTTCCGGCTTCTGGTCACGAGACATGGATCCGTTGGAGGATAGAGGTGGCATCTGGGCCACGCTCTGCCCGAACTGAATAGATTCAGTTGGCTTTCTTAGCCACAACTTCGCTGCAGGTGAACCGCCGAAAAAGTGTGAAATCTGCTGTGTCTTCTCTTTTTCCTTCTTCTTGCTCTTAGGTCTTCTATCTTTCCCATCCTGCTGCAGTGCCTCCGGATGGCTTTGTCGCTTGTTGAGGAAGTTCATTTCCGGGAAGGTGAGATCTGGCAGGCCACGTCTCTGAACCAGAGAGGAAGCCTTTCCCTTGTGAAACATGCCGGGACCACCGTTAGCCATTAGAGTCAGGCGGTCCTGGGCAACATTTGGAGCTTTAAATTCATTGTTCAGAACAAGACCTGACTTTCTTCGGCGTCTCTTACTTGACCTTTGCTTGCCGTTACCAGGCATGCCAACGTCTCGTGACTTGGAGCCGGTCTTCACCTCGTACTTGTCAGCTTTTGTCTTGTGCCTTTGCCTCTTATCGTACTGTCCTCTCTTGCCATCACGGCATTCGGGCATATTTGTTTCGAGAGGAAGAGATTGTCGGGATTCGTTTTCCGAGGCTGAGGAAGAAGAAGAGTTCGGAGGAATGGGACGAGCTCTGTCCAGAACCTCGGGCAGTTTCCTCTTCAGGATGACTCGAGCGAAGCTCGAGTCAGAGCGGCGGCGTTTCGAGGTGCCGACATGAGTTTGACTCTTGTCTCTAGATTGACGAGCTCTCCTGCAACGCGACAACAGTGACTCGTCCGTCGCTCCCTGGGTAGTCGGGTGATTGGCTCCATGATGCACTCTGTGCGAGCTGCCTCCTAGTCAGGTAGAGCAAAGGATCAATCCTCGACTTTCATCACAGAAAATGGAAAGAACGAAAACCGACCAGTCGGGGGAGAGAGTAGGTCATTTGCGTCCTCGCCGATGCTAAATGTCTCCTATCAGCCCAAAGCGCTTGAAGGTAGCCACGAGTCCTGGAATTTACTCTGTATTTCTTCTTCGAGGCTGCTGCTGCCGGGCATGTCTTTGTCCATGCTTTTGGATCTGTGACTCTCCTCCGATGCTTGAAAGGTCGGCGAGCCATCGTTGAACAAGTTCGTGTGATTGAAGCGATGACGGGTCCATAGGCATGGCCACGACGTTGGCACAGAGCTGGCAGAAGTCCGCACTTCCATGCGTCCGCTCCAGCCATAACGCTGCACATCGCAAGGACCGACCGTTTGTCGCAGGGAAGGAGGGTCCGCATGGAGGACTGGTCAGACAGCCAGAAGCTTACATTGTCGGCGTGCATGGAAGGTGCTACTTTCACTCCGTCACGATAGAGCACGAGGCGGCCACGGGGCAGAGAGAAGATGTCAATGTCTGTTGTGCTTCTCCTCTGTCAGCATCGCAGCACGCACCGCAAGCTACCAGGCTACCTAGCGGTATTGAGAAGGGCGAATCACGTAATCTAGGGCTTGATGACTTGCATTCGACTAGACGAACCCCACGTGCTCGCTGTTGACAACGCTGTTGACAACGCTGTCGTCCGACCAGGAGAGTGGCATGGCGTTCCGCCATCCATTGTCATTGCAAGGTGTCATGCCACGTCGAGACACGGCGACGGAGGTCAAGAGAAAGACGAGTCGCACCCACGGGCTGCGCGTCAAGATGCACGGCAGCATGTAGGAGGATTGATTGGACGAAGCCCATGTAGGTGAAGCTTCGCCCTGCCCGAGTGCCAGATTGCCGGCTCGTGGGCGGTGATGGAGCGTCTCTTCGTTCATGGTCAAGAGTGAGCACGATGCAAGATGTGCATGTTGCGATGCGTGTGCGATCCGCAATCGTGCAGGCTGCTTTGCCGCTTTGGCTTCGCCATCCTCTGATCTACCGAGTGACTAGGGTTCCTGGTGCGATCGAGGCGCAGCATCTCGCGCCACGCGAGGACGAATGGAGATGGGCGTGCAGCAGTTCGCGCAGTCATCCGCACTGGACGCTGGCCGCGGGTCTGTGCAGGCGTGAAGACGAGCATCGCATGGCTCGAGCGTGCTGTAGTCTGCCACAGTGGGGCGAAATCTGATATGGAGGCGACGGCTTGTTCTGGTGGCGCTTTTCGCTTCTTCCATGCTCCACGCTCCACGCTCTACGCTCCATGCTCCATGCTCCGTGCTCCATGCTCCGTGCTCCATGCTCCGTGCTCCATGCTCCACGCTCCACGCTCCATGCTTCTTCCGTCCGGTCTCTCCACGGTCCAAGATCTCCTACCCACTGTTGTGCTGCTGTCCGTCCGAATGCAAATGCTCAACCGTCATGTCATGCACTCCCCGAGTCAGGGGGTTGGCCCCCTGGCTTTACCCCCCGACTGGCTTGACTGCAGGTGCTCTGCTGGATGTAGCCCCCGTGGTCAGTGTCAGGCTGCAAATCTTGCTTCGACGAGCCTTCGAGCCTCCTCAATCGCCGAATGTGGCTCGCCCCACCCCAGAAGCCCATTCCTCTTCTTTCCGAACCGCGCCCCCTCGTCTCGATCATGGAGGCCAGGTAAGAGGGAGCGGGTGCATGGGCGAGACGGCGTTGTCATTCTGCGTCGCTACCGGGCCCGGAAAGACGTGAACCATGGCTTCTAGGCACGCTCGTCCCTGTTCGGTAGGCCGCCAGCAATTGGCCTGTCGTGCTTGCATCGCTTTCTCTCTGGCCCGGCATTGGCAGGCCGACGGCTTAACGGGGCCCTCTTAAGGCTGGCGGTGCCTCCTGGCGAGCGTGTCTGCTGTCTGCTGTCTGCTGTCTGCTGTCTGCGGTCTGCGCGTGCATGGGGACCAAGACGTGGTCTCGACCCTCCACAGCTAGCGCCCACACCTTCCACCCAGATCCCACCTCCATTGGCCATCCGCTGCCTTCACCCCTCCTTGCATTCTATCATTCAGTCGTCTATTCCGCCTTTACTTCCAAGCTGTCCGGGCTGATCTCATTGCACTGGTCAGGAAGGGACTAGAAGGATCCTGGGCCTCCTGATTCGTTCCTTACCTTTGTTCTCCCCATCTCCCTCCTGGGCCGTCTCATCGTAGTAGTCGTCCTCTTTGTGCCTTAGCAAGCATCTGCTGCCCATGCCCACTCTTCACCTATTTCACAGCCACATTCACTGTTGATTGCAGATTCAAAATAGCTCTCCAGCATCCAAGCTCGTACGTCAAACCTCTTCGTACCTCCACCTTGCCTCTCTGCACTCAGCAAGCGATCAAGAAAGAGACTGGCTGACTCCATCAGGCACCTCCCTGTCTCTGACCTTGCTCTCACCTGTCAAGACCATGGAGACTGCGAAGCTTTTCATCGGGTAAGCAGTCCCCCAAACATCTCAGATTGAACTGAGCTTGATCTGACAACGCAATCCAGCGGGCTCGCGTGGCACACAACTGATGAGACATTGCGCGAAGGCTTTGCTCCCTTTGGAACGGTGGAAGAAGCCGTTCGTTCCCAGACGTCATCGCATGCTCCGACGAGGCTGACGGGTCGAAACTTAGGTCGTCGTCAAGGATCGCGATTCACAGCGTAGTCGTGGATTTGGATTTGTTCGATTTGCAGAAAGAGCCGAAGCGGAAGAAGCCATCTCGAAGATGAATCAAGTCGAGTAACCTGCACCTCCCCCAAGGAGCCGCTCATCACTAAGTCGTTGCAGGTTTGACGGTCGCACCATTCGAGTCGATTATGCCGACGCAAGCAACCGGGCTCCCAGAATTGGTCAGGCACCCAGTGGGGGCAGATATGATAATCAGTACGGAGGAGGAGGAGGTGGTGGTGGTGGTGGTGGTGGTAGGGGATGGTCAGGACAACAGGAGGGAGGTCCTAGCGGTCGAAGCTGGGGCGGTCAAAATGAAGGCGGATATGGAGGCCCAGGGAATTTCGGCGGGTCGTACGGCGGCGGCGGCGGCGGTCGAGGATACGGGGGAGGTGGGTATGGACAGCAATCTGGAGCCTACGGAGGCGGGTACAACCCACAAAGTCAGGGCAGTGGATACAGCCAGCAAGGGCAGGGCGGTGGGTACAGCCAGCAAGCTCAAGGTGGTGCATATGGTCAGCAACCGCAGGGCAACAATCCCTACGGACAACAAGGCGGCTATGATTCTCAGCCTCGCTCTTGAGGACTGGGTCTGGGGGACGACCACGTTTCTTCTCGAGATACCCGACTGCTTTCATTGCCATGGCAACTCCTCTAGGAAGGGGACCGATTCCTTCAGCGAGGGAGGTGAGCAAGACAGTCACCGATGGTATCCTTGAAGAGAATTTCTGCAGGCGTTCGTGCTTCAAATGCGTGCTTTTCCCTCAGCGGCAACGAGATCTTACCAGGACGGCGTTGAGCGCGGTGATATGCAAGCCGGTTTCACCTGACGGCAGTTCTCCCCTAGCAGTGGTCGCTGACATACTTGCTGAACCAAGGCATCATGACTTCATTCGTTTATCTTGGAAGCGCACAATGTATTGTTCACTATTCATTCTCTTCAGAAGCGGTCGAAAAAACGCCCAACAACGCTGTCTGTCCTTGTCCCTTGGTCTTTGATGTCATTGTCCTGGATTGACATAGACTTTGCCAGTCCAGCTTTGACGATTGTCATTCCTCAAGCGCCGAGTTCGTGACAGTGCCTCTCAAGACACCTTTCCTATCTCTTCTTGCTCTTCAGTGGTACCCATCTGATGAGGGCTTGACTCTCTGCTGCTTCCTCGAATTCGATCTGCTTGTCGGGGCTCCATGCTCCTTACCCGCCTTGCTAGGTCGCTGACATGCTCATCGCCACTCTCTGCGCTGAGGTCTCTTAGACTCTCTTCCAGATGCAATAGATACTCCCGGTTTTCTCCACTCGGACCGACACTTCGGTCAATTCTCTCGGCGACATCCTGTGGATCCAAAGCACCCGTGAATTGAGGATTGTCGGGCATGCCAATATAGACCAGACACCGATTCTGCGTCTGTGGGTCGACAGCATGAAAGGTGGTGGATTGCACGCTGTATCCGTTGATTTCTCGAATGTCCAGATAGTCTTTGACCTCTTGCTCTTTCGAGGGGATGATGTGATATGCAGCTCCCCAGACCCGCTCACTCTCGGTGTGACGTTGCTGACAAAGACCACTCAGCCTGGAGAAGTGAATGGTGCGATCCAACTCACAGGGTCTTGGAGGGTTTCCCAGAAGGACCGCTCGATCAGTGTGACAACTCGTCCTGGAAGCTCCGGTGTTCCACGATGATCCTCGCTGTGAGAGACCATCAGTCACGTCGTCTAACATCGCGGAGGGAGGAGAAGGCGACCTCGCCTATCGCCGTCAGCACTGAACAGAGCAAAAGGCCTTATCCCTTCCACCTACCTGCCAGAAGCGTCTAACATAACCAGTTATATAGCCTGGTAGCCGCTTGTCTGTCACCCGGATATCTCTTAGCACACGAGACACTACATCTCATTTCGGGTCACGCTGAGTACCAAAGTGAGGCGGGGGCTTCCAGATCAGGCTCCTGCAGTTTGCTGCTGTCAGCCTGGACGAGCGCTGCACGGAGCGTAGAGGGTATCCATACCCATAGCCAAAGAGCCAGAAGTCTGCGTCGGCGTCTTCTTCTCTGCTGTCCATGGCGCTATCAACCAGCGGCAATCTTGCTTCCACCCCCCGAGAACAGGGACGTTGACTATCCAGCGAATCCGCTGCAGCTCACTTAGTGGACGCCCTGTGGCTGGGGTGCTCGGGTCCCTGTCTCCCTGTGCATCTGCTGGTAGTGGTAGCTGGCCGAGGGATTTCCAGGTGCGTCTCAGGCTCCTGGCCCGTCTATTTCCAGTCGCATCTGGTGGAGTTGTGACAGCCTCTTTGGGGCAGCCCCACCATGGTCGGCAACCAATATGTATTCACGGTCTCTCGTCAACCTACCACCCTTAGGCTCTGCTCAATCGACGCACAAGACTTCGCACGATACTACAGACTCCAACTCCTCCTTGCACAAGAACGCTGGCGATCCCTTCTTTCCCTGCTCCATGTCTTGTTTGCCTATTCCCCCCCTCGCTTTCGAAACAGTCGTCCGACGCGAGGACTCCTGATTGCCTCATATCAGGCTAGTCACCACAGCCCAACGCCCACAGACCTTCCGTCTTTGATTGCCAGATATGTGCATTGAGCCTCATTTCTAGCCCGGCAGAAAGTCTACAAGAAGCAGTCGTCCGCTCCAACGTGGCTGCTCGTTGCACTCCACAATGGCTTACAACAAAGCGTTCAATCCAGATGCGCTTCCAGCGTACGAATACCCCATCTCTGCTAGAGCTTTCCTTACTGACCCGATCTCCTACTGCCAGCCATGCCGAGCCTGAAGAAGCTGCTCAAGCAATCAGCAGATTACAAGACCGCCGAAGACGCTCTCATCCATCATCCACAAATAGCCTTCCTACTCCACCGAAGAACGATACTCCCCCAGCTATGGGCGGCCGAGGTCGAGTCTCTCCAAACAACCAGCAGCAATCCTCTCGGCCACCTCAGGCCGTCAATACACAACATGCTCAACAGTCATTCGCCCAGAATCGCCTCAACTCTCCACCACCACCACACCACTATGGACATGGTCCTCGTCCCAACATTGCTGCGCAGCAAAGACCACAACTGCAGAACCCACCACCTCGCACCCCACTACCGCCGCCGCAGGCACCCGACGAGTCAGACCTCTTTCCCCTTTTCCGTGCCGCCAATGTCTCTGGTTCCGGCTCTCTCTCGGAACGAGAGCTCTCCTCCGCCCTGGTGAACGCAGATTACACCTCTTTCGATCCATTCACCATCAAATGCCTGCTTCGGATGTTCTCGTCGACAGCTACCAAGTCTCACATCAGCTACGAAGAATTCGTCAACCTATGGCGATTCCTTGCTGCCTGGAGGGAGCTGTTTGAGAGGTTTGACGAGGATCATTCCGGGCGTATCAGCCTGCAGGAATTTGGCAAGGCGTTATTGGCGTTTGGCTATCGACTGAGCCATCCTTTTACCGCAGTGCTCTACAACTCTTACAACGACCGAGGTGGAATGGGCCGGGGGAGGGAAGGCATGAGCTTTGATTTATTTGTGCAGGCTTGCATCAGCCTCAAACGGATGACAGATGTGTTCAAGGGCTATGATGACGACCGGGATGGCTATGTCACGTTGAGCTTCGAGGAGTTCCTGACGGAGATTTTAAGGTTGAGAGAATGATGTGATCATACCGTTTCGGGAGTTTTTTCAATCCTTGAGGCCACGACGTAGGCGTCTGGCGCCCATCTTGTGAGGTCGATCCCGATATCTTGCCCCAAACGACCATGTGAGTCTGCAATCGCAGCCAAGGACGCGGGCCCGCTTTCCATCGCGGTAGAATTGATACCCACTTCTAGCACATTGCTCCCTGCGCAGTGCCTGCATTGGACTCTCCCCATCAATCTCCCAATCAATCTGCCCAATGAACGGACGAGCCGCGTCGTCGAGCACTGCCCTCGGCCCGTGGATGCGATGATTCTCCGTTACTCCGTGCTGTCTGACGGGATCGCTCGGCCACCAGTCAGCCTGCGGCGGAAGTCGAATGCCAAGCCTGGAATTCCGCCCCCAGGTTAGTAAGTGCTTACTAAGACCCACTTCGCATCATCCAGTGAATCAAATGAGCTGCGAGTTGACTGGACGACCGCTGCTTGACGGCTCCATCATCAAAGCGTTCCGCTGCAGATGGAATCCAAACGACAACTCACTCTCTTCGCCTGCTTCAGGTCGCCATCGTACTCCGCACCAGGATGAGACACGGGCCACAACCTCGGACATGTCTGGAGCTTTGCTTGTGGCAGTCTCGCTTGTCATATTGACACCCGAGACGAGAGACGAGACTGTTTCTTTTTGTGCTCATGCTACTAAGCCTTCCGCTGGATTCGTTTCATGCCTTCCTTCTGACCAGCGGCGCGAAACGTTCCCCCTTGTCTTGAAAGCGGCCCGGACATCCTTCGTGGTTTCGATGAACCCTATAGCTGGCGATATTATCATCTTTCTAGTCGCAGCTGATTATCTCAACCATGTGCCGTCACCCAGAACGTTGCATCTCTGGTCCCCACCTCATGCTTGCACTCTTTCTACCTCAACTTGTCTTGATTCTGTTTCGAATCGCTGAGTATGTCATTGAAGCTTTCAGTTCCAAAGCAATACTTAATATGGAGTCGCATCTCACGGCATGCTGTGGAGACGTACCTATGCTGATTATCGATCATTCTGCGGCTAATCCATTTCCGTGTTTGCTGGAAAGCAGGCAGTTTTCCAATCCCCAAGCATCTTCATCCCTTTCTTGTCTAGTTCAGTAATTACACGAAGGCAAGCAACGTACGTGTCACGGTCCCAATAAGGTCCTCTGTTGGCGGTCGCACTCAGTCCCCTTGGTATCAAGGCCGTGAAGATGGCCGGTAGGTCAGGGGCGCGATCAGGTCGCAGCACTGGGGGCGCGACAACTTCATCGCTCAAAGCAACCAAATCTGTATATACCTCCGGTCCCAGTCATCATTCAAGTACTTCTACAAAGTCCTCCGATTCCAGTCATCGTTCGAGTGCTGCTACAAAGTCCTCCGATTCCAGTCATCATTCAAGTGCTGCTACAAAGTCCTCCGATTCCAGTCATCATTCAAGTGCTGCTACAAAGTCCTCCGGGACTCCTCGTGATCCCCACAAGGCGTCGAGCCATCGCGATTCTAGCCGAGACCCAAGAGATAGAGATTCTAGTCGAGACTCAAGAGATAGAGATTCTAGTCGAGACTCAAGACCTAAGGATTCTGGACGTGATTCGAGACCAAGCGATTTTGATCGCCGCCCACCTCGATCCTCCAACAACTCAAGACCGGATCCTTCACGCCAAGGAAACGGTCAAGGACCTCCTCCACCCCTAGCCAATCGCCAATGTCCACCCCTAGCTAATGGCCAATATCCCCCCCGGGGCAGTGGCCAGGGAGGGGGAGGAGGAAGACCTTCTTCGCCCCCACTTAACGCGCCTCCTCGGAAACGAGGACTCAGGGATTACGCGCCCAGTGGATATCAAATCCAGGAAACGGTTCAAACACTCGAGTCTCTTCCTAGGCTGGTGACTGGGATGACGGATAGTGTTCAGGAGGTCAAAAGCATGATGGGGAGGAACAACCAGGGACCACGACCAGGCCAATTTGACGATGAAGATGATTTCGCTCCAAGTCCCGGCGGAGACAGCCCTGGTGGCCGTAGACCACCTCCTGGACGGGGAGGTGGACGGGGGCGCAACGACGTCTGCGGCCCCAGTCCTGGCGGTGGTTTTACTCCCGGTGATGATGATTGGAACCCAAGCCCTGATGATAGGGGTCCAAACCCGTTTGATAAGGGGTCTACAAACAACAACTCCAGATCCTCAGCTCCTCGAAACGGCCGCGGTGGTGGTGGTGGCCGCAATGATGATTTTGTCCCGAGTCCAGGTGGCAGTGATTCGAGTTCCAGCGAAGATGATTCGAGTTCTAGCGAAGATGATTTGCCTCCCAGCCCTGCGAACGGTAGGGGCCGGAACTGCGTTGATCAACGGCCGAAAACCAAGACTTCAAGCTCTTCAGCTCCTCCTAGCGGACGTGGTCCAAATGCAGGGCCATCTGGGAATCGCAACGGGCCAAGCCCTCTTGGACCTGGTGGTAGCAACCAAACTAGGTCTAACCCGCAGGCTGTTGGACCGCCAGAGTACCTTCCGTTTGAGAAATGTGGTCACGAAATCAAAGTTATGAATGGGCCATCTGGAGCTGGTCCGTACAACTATAGTGGGAACCCTGCACCGTGGCTGAGACGATCCCCGAATGCATTCGCAGGGTACTGCTTACCTTGCGACACTCGCCTCCGACGTGACCAGGAACAAAAGCTTCTCGACACCAATCAGAGCATCAATATTAAGCAGGTTTGGAATGGTTGGAATCAGAGGTGGAAAAACCCTGTCCTGACTGGCTTCACCCAGGATGGCAAGGCTTTGTTGAAGACTGTCTAGAATGAGAGCCAGCAGTGGCTATGTTGCTTCTCACTTGAGGAGGCTGTTAGGTCAAACCCCGTTGGAACATGTACTGTACTTTGTTGAACGTGTCTGCTGTCGTTCCTATCGCAATTTGAATGGGTTGCATCTGATACCGTTTGTTGCTTCGAACTGTCCTTTCCCGATAGACAGGAAGTAGAGAACTCCTCACCCCTCTCTGTCTTGCTCTGTTGGTGGCGACCTAGATCCGTGTCACTCACTTGGAGTTCTAGCCCTGGACTGGCGGTATGAAAGCAGAAGTCATGGCCATGTGTTCAGCACGAGGAGGAAGGGTAGGTGTCATTACCCTCTGGGGGACCTTGAGATTGCATATTTAACGACCTACATTGGCACACATATTCTCACATTACCTACCTCAGCTACTCGACAGGCAAAGCGCCAGAGGAGAAGACTTCCTCTCGCCCTTTCCCATCATCTGCTATACTGAGCAGAACGAGGGTGCTTTGGATGTGCGAACCAAGGGTTCGCGGGAGATGTCTACCTTCATGCTAGGAGATGTTTGAGAGTGACTTTGCCCAAAAGGTCGGGGGGTGGGAAGAGGATCGAGGCTGCGAGGTATGAACTCCGTTGGGTGGTCGTCAAACTTCCTGCGTTCACTTGGACCACTGGCGAATTGACTTACCTTGCGCGATCCTTTGAGCCAACATTGGCCGTAACTAGAGTGCCAACGCAGTCCACCTGAGTGCGATTCTACTCTTCGACCGACTGTGAGAGTCGCTGCCTTACCCAGCCGCTACGAACACCTTCCTCACTTCCACCCCTATCTTTGGCTTCGCAACAGACGTACCCCACGTCGGCTCCTGCTTATACCCCCTCACAGATCCAGCGATGGAGCACAAAGGGCCGACAACCACCAGCCTTGTTGTCTTCCTCAATTAAGCATCAATAGATGTAAAAGTCTTTCAAATTATCTTCATAACCTCCTTCCTTGCGCTCTCGAAGCACGACAGGTACACGACAGCCGAGGAGAAGACACACGTCATCTCCTCTCCTTGCATCATGAGGCGCCATCCCTATGTATCCTCCGTGCGTGAACACGACTCTTTCAAGATTGTGGCTAGTTGCAAGTCTTCCAGGAATGCCAACTCCCGAGCGGTAAGGTCGCTCATATCCCTCCCCGATCGGCTCGGATCGGCTGTGAATATCTTGAACCAGTCTCGGATGGTGCGGCCGTGGATTTCAAAGTGCTTGTTCTCACAGTACCACGACTCAAGAACGACACTGAGCGTTTCCGCTAGTTTCGGGCTGTCGGAGGCCGCGACCATGATATACAAGGGATTGAGGAATTCCGATGTATCAGACTGGTATGCCCTACCGCCCAGGACAAGGCTCGTCCATAGAGCTTGGAAAATGCCCGATTCTGAGCCGTAGTGCGATGTGAATTGGTCTAGTTGGACAAGCCCATGATGGACATTATCGGTGGCCCTCCATGATTCCACGGTCCCAAGCCCGTTAAGCACGTCGAATACGAAACCCTGTGCGTTCAGGACTTGACCGTCCTTTATGAACTCCCCAATGTGAGGGGACCTGGAATATTCCGTAGCTGTCGATTTGCCAGTAGCGTTGAACAAAGCATCGCCAGCAATGTCAGATACCATAGTTGAAGGTAGCTGGTTACTCCAGTCTGGGACCCATGACGGCTGGGTGGGAGATGTCCTGCTGCCGCCATAGCATATGATATCCAGGTCTCTGGTAGCTCTTATTATTGCTGCAGTAGTCATGGTACATACGTCCTCGACGCTAAGCTTATAGTTCGGGTTGGGGACTAGCTCGTGGCCGTCCTTCGTAAGGGCCAAAACTCCGTATATCTTGTCCAGTTTATTCGTAGCGAGTGCATTTTTAGACCTCTTCATGAAATTCAAGAGGCCCTTGTACTGGTATCTGCCGTCCGCTTCTTGCGTCACCTCTCTTAAGGCGTGGGTTGGAGAGATTGGCGGTAAAGAAGGGTGAAACGTCCGAGAAACAACAGAGAGTCGACTCAGGCCACCTGCAGTTGGGATCTTCTCTGTCACCTTCACCATATCTTCCCAAATTACCTCTTTGGAGCCACAGCGAATTACGACCTGGGGGGCAGATGCGATTTCTTGAATGATCCAGACTCGCCTCCAGTAGGGTCTGTCGTACAGTGATTGTAAAGCAATCCAGTGATCCTCGTACTTACCGTTTGCGGCCGGTTGATAAAGCCGAGCCATGCCTTCCTCATACTTCACCGTATCGTGGTCAGCCCTCAATAAGATGTGGAGTAGGTCAAATGCGCGATTACTATTATCAGCCTCAATCCCAAGCCACGCAATAGTCTCAGAAGCGTTTGCATAGATATCTCCCATCCGCAGCGCCTCCCGTCCCTTTTCGTCAAGATCAGTTTGATTGATACAGATGGCATCGGCCCAAAAGACAGAAAACTCCTTGCCCTGATGACTCACGCAGGGCAGCCTCGAGGTTTGCGGTAACATCCACTTGATGTCCATTGACTTGTATTGGGCGCGTAATGCACGGATCACCCCAGCAGTATGACAACGCCTCGTGAGACGGTCGGTCTTCAGGGGAGACATGCTCAAGCTTAAAGCTGACTTGCCTCGACGGGTCGTCGACTCTCAGTATTGTTAGAACTTGGATTTCGTTGCGCAGTTTGTTGAGCGGCTTGTATGGAAGAAGTGAGCGGTGAGCAGTACATCTGGGTTGATCGGTCCCATCGCCGCTGGGGCAGGTCCTGACAGACACTCCTGGGTCTTGATTCCGGGTCGTCAGGACTACCGTCTGGGATTCAGGGCTCGGTAAGACAGCTTTTGGCACTGTCTGTGGGAGTGTACCACGGTTGCTAGCCTGGCTAGTAGACCAACGACCAACTGAGGCGCGCTTTTCCCAAAATCACTCCCAGGGCAGGTTTTCATTCTGGATATGAGATCCGAGTCTGACCTTGGGGTGGGAATTCCCCTTTTGGTCTAATTACATGGATTATCTCAAAGATCATGTCAGCAAAGCTTGGCACTAGACTTGGCACTAAGCTTGGCACCTCTCCACCTTCAAAACACTTAGGCCGCATTCAATACCTCGCATTCAATCCCCTTCTTGATCAACAGCATGCTTCGTTTCGCCCAGGACGCCGTCATAGGAAGATCCTCTTGTCATCCCCAGCAGGGTTCTTGATCCTCCTGGTGCCCGGTAACGTTCTGTCAGACAGCCTGCGCCTCAGGCTCTCCAACGGCCCCATTCCATCCGCCCATTTTGAGCCAATCTCCGGCCCATTCTAGATAGATTCTAGCCAGTTGTCAATCCAGACCATTCAGACAATTCATTCAATTCTACAAGCATTTCGTAGCTAGTTCTCGCGATTTGCTTGACATGTCACAAAGCAATACTCAATGGACACAGACATCTGAAAAGGGCAACCTCAAACCTGGTCTCTTTGCTTTGGCCTTGACCATAAGGTAGGCCATCCATGCATATTGTCTGGAGTGTTTGATCCCACAATGATTTGTGACTGACGTTCCAGTGGACTTGAACTTTGACGAGGTTGGGGGATCACGAATTAGGCCGCGCTCTTACATCCATGGCCCTCGCCTGCGATCCCTTCGACTAGCATACTGTTTGGGGGAATCCTGAAGCTCGATATGCTGTGACTTGGCGTCTCAATTTTTCCATCAATGGTGAATGGTTGACATTTTGGCCTTATCAGAACAGCCTCTGCTTGTATGAAGTCTTTCATCTTCTCGTGCTTCTGCGACGTTTTTTCATCCAAACATCTTCTTCCAATTGCATTGCTAAGGCTGGTCCTTGGTTTCCAACACTATTATATCCTTTTCCGTTTACGGCTATCCAAACTCTATTCAACCTTGTCCACCTCCATCCTGTTCCTCTTACACTACACCAATGTGTCTCACTCCCGCCGCAACCCCAATCCGCGATCTTCGGACTACGAGGAAGACTATGGCCGATCCAGCTCCGGCAGGGGCTACCCCAGTCGTGATACCAGACGACCAGAATCTAAGTTGGACAAGGCAAAAGAACGCGTCAAGAACCCATCCAATAAAGATATGGCTTTGATGACTGCATTTATTGGTGGCGCCATCGCTTTGAATCAAGCCTCCAAGAATCCTAAGGTCCGCGAGAAATTCAGTCACGCTAGGGAGAGAGTATCGGAGTCGATGCATAAGAATGATCGGGGCCGGAGCCGTCCGAATGAGGGTCGCAGACGACCAGCAGAGCGACGAGATGAGGCCTAGTACAGTGACGAAAACAGCGGATGATTATGACGACAGACGTGGACGTCGCTGATCCGAGTCGAGCACCGCTGTCGCCGCATCACGTACACAACATTTGACTCAAACTTGAGGTGAGTATCGGAAAATTCACCTGACAAGGTGCAACTCTCAACAGGATGTTTCCTGTGGTGGATTGGTACTTAAGGGCAGATCGAATGTACTTGGAAGCAAAAGTGTCTGTCGTTTGGGAATAGCCATTACCATTAGAATAAATAAGATTAGGATCTGGCCATAAAATGATTGTTTTTCATATCCTAAGTTTCTAGTAGCATTGCTTGACTTTGGCACTCATGACCAAATTGGGCAATCCATCATTGATTTCGCAATTCCCGAAAAGTACACTCTGTCCACAACACACATGGAGGTTACCGCCATTTCCCAAGGGAATGTCTGCAGAAATACATCTCATCTGCTTCCCCTTTCCTAAACTTCGATATTCATAGATCCTGCAATGGCGGGTACCCTATCTTTGCTGACACTATTGACGTTAGCCTTCTTCTCGGTCATCCACGCCGATGCTATCTACACCAAAAATTCTCCCGTCATCCAAGTAGACAGCAAAAGCTATGAGACCCTGATTGGTCGTTCAAATCACACCTCAGTATGAGCTGCAGCTCTTCAAGTAGTACTCTTTAGCTGACTATGGGTCTAGATTGTGGAGTACGCATCTTGAAATCGCACCTCATGGTCATATCGGCTGACCATCTTCCAGGTTCTACGCACCATGGTGCGGACATTGTCAAAGCCTCAAACCTGCCTACGAGAAAGCTGCAAGGAACCTCGCTGGTCTTGCTAAAGTAGCAGCCGTCAATTGCGATGAGGATTCCAACAAGCCGTTCTGCGGCCAGATGGGCGTGCAAGGATTTCCTACACTGAAGATTGTCAAACCTGGGTCCAAGCCAGGGAGACCAACAATTGAAGACTACAAGGGACCGCGAAATGCAAAGGGCATCGTTGATGCGGTCGTGGACAAAATTCCAAACCATGTGAAGAAAGTACAAGACAAGGATTTGGAGGCATGGCTGTCAACCAGCAACGAAACTGCAAAAGCTATTCTGTTCACCGAAAAGGGTACGACCAGTGCTCTACTACGTGCACTAGCCATTGATTTCCTTGGAACAATCAATGTTGTACAGATTCGGGACAAAGAGACCGCAGCTGTGGATATGTTTGGATTGTCGAAATTCCCAACGCTCGTCCTACTACCAGGTGGAGCGCAGGAACCATTGGTCTACGGTGGCGAGATGAAGAAGGAACCCATGGTCGCTTTTTTGAGCCAGATTGCGGCTCCAAACCCAGACCCGGCTCCGAAGTCACCAAAAACATCATCTTCTAAAAAGCCGAAAGCTGCGAAGCCATCGAGCTCAGCGTCACCCACCTTCTCTGAGGCATCAGCATCCCTCAAATCAGCCGACGCTTCAGAGGCTGCAGCTAGTGGTGGCACCATCGTCCTCGAAGACTTCGATGTGTCGGAATCACCAATGCCTATTGTTCCACCAGCCCAGACCCCTATCGCAGTGCCCGATGCAGTTCCTCCAATACCGACCCTTGCGACATCAGCGGAGCTCATGTCAGCTTGTCTTGGACCTAAAACTGGAACATGCGTGCTTGCATTGCTTCCCTCGCCAGGAGACGCTGACGCCACTCAAGTGGACCCTGCGGCGCAAGCACTGAAGTCACTTGCTGAGATAGCTGAGAAGCATGTCAAGCGCAAACTCTTCCCGTTATATGCTGTCCCAGCGGAGAATGAGGCTGCCAAGACATTGCGTGGCGAGCTTGGACTGAAGTCAGAAACGGAATTAGAGGTCATCGCTGTGAATGGGAAGAGAGCTTGGTGGAGGCACTATCGCGGCGACGAATTCGGCGTGGTCTCACTCGAGTCTTTTATCGATGCCATCAAGTTTGGGGAAGGAACGAAAGAAACCTTGCCTGAGAGAGTCGTTTCTCAGCCAGTAAAAAACGAGGCTGAGCATGATGAGCTCTGATGTAGGTACGTCAGTAAGCTCTCTGCATTGAAACCTCATGATCAAGGAAATGAAAAGCTGTTTCGCATTGCTTTCTGAGCTACGTCTTTTTCTCTGCCAACACAACTGTGACGTGATATCGAGCAAAGATATCACTGTGTCACTCAAAAAGGTCCAGGACTCTTCCGTGACTATTACAACGATCTTTGCTGTCCGGCTCGCTTCGTCCAGTACCGTGTCATTCTTCCGTTTGCGCAGCAGTGCCGATTTGGATCCCGGACATCGTATCAAGATTGCATGCGCGTCAGAGCTCTGACACTTCGGAGCCCAAGGGCACATTCTCAATCCAACATCTCTTTTCCTTTGCTCGACGCACGTTGCTCTCACGCATATTCTTTGGCGTTCCCCCAAAGACTTCTTTCCAGTCTGCTTGCACTTTCTCAGGAGGACAACTACTCAAGCTTGCGTGCCGAGTCCTTTCAGGTATTCACTTCCTCCCAAGTCATCATCTGCGGCTCATTTCACATCTGATGCATACACCAAGGCATACCTTACCACCTCATTCATCTTTTGACTCTCTACCAAGATCTTCTCATCACCTCATACTGCGTCTGCGTATTGCGAGGCTTATCTTGCAACCTCGATACTCTCTTTCCTACAGTTTCGAAGACCCTTCCCTGAATGACAGATCCCTCGCTGCTTGCCTTCTTTCGTACATCCTGGTAGTGAGTACCGGTGAGGTGGTCTGAGGTCATTGCATCGGGACAGTCGACCTGGTTTTATCGATCTCGTACTGGTCTCTGGACTTTATTTTACCATTCACACCACTATCTCTCAACTTCTTTTGACAAACTACTCGTTACTTCTGTGAAATAAGCGGTGATGGCAGCTCAGGGAAGGAAGCAAAATGCTGACAGACGCGCTGCCTCACATCGAAGTCCAAACCACACTCCTCTTAGAAAGCTGGGTTGGTCTAATAGTGACTTAGATTCTGCGGATAGCGATGAAGAAATGAGCGAAGGAGACCAAATCATGGTTTATGACAGTCGCGTCATGGGTCCTTCTCCACCAACTGCGCGACGCCCATCTACACCTCTGAAAGAGCCTTCTAAGAATTTGATGCGCGCCAATAGGGGTGGGGAGCCAATGAAGACGTGGTCTCCACGTCTAGGATCTGAAGCCGATCATGATGCGAGCAACGAATCTTCTGATGAGGACGAGGACAGCGATTCCACTATCAAACCTACATCAGCAAGAGAAGATAGCACTTTGAGGGACTTGCCTCCGATGTTGACTGTTTTCGAGCAACGAGCTGGGTCATCAACGTCACTTTCTGCGTACAAGAGCAGCCATGAAATCTCCAACTACTTGGATCTCGAAGAATCCCCAACTTCAGATGCAATTAAAGAACGTGTCGAAGCTATGCGTGCCAGAAACGCCGAGAAAACCTATCATGATCGGATTCCTGCTGAGGATGCACCACCCCATTTGCAGATGATGGTCTTGCTCTACCAGTGGGCTGCTTGGGCATTGGATATTTCCGACCAGAAGCGGCGTGAGGACCTGATCACGTGGGTCAACGGAAGATTTTTGGATTTTATGATGTCAGGTGGACGGGTTCCGGGATATAATCTCAAGCAGCTTTTGGAGATTGCAGGTGTTGATCCCAAAGAGCTATATGGATATGGCGGTGAGCCTTTGCAGCAAGGGAGCTCTACGGCGAAGATGAGTAGTAGCCAGCTGGCAGCAAGTATTAACGGGCAGCGAACAAATGAGGAGGATACCGACTTCGATGCTGCAGGACAGGACGAGAGCGGAGCAGACGTCGATCGGGATGATACTGCTTTTCCCGCTGCTCAGAACTCCAAGTTATCCAGGGGAACTATGCACAATTTCGTTCGGGGTGATGGCGAGGAGGAAAATGAAGTCAGATGTGAAACTGACAACACAAACCGTGAAGGCTTGCCCCCAAATTGCAATACAGCTTCTAAGAACCACCAAGGACAATTTCCCGTTGCAGCGCCAGCAACCGTACATGAGGGTTCTTCAACCATGTCCAGTGGTCGGAAGAGAGGAGCTACTCCTGAGGTTAAGGGCATCGATCAGGTATGCGACAATGCTAAATTTCCGCCATTGAGAGGCGTTTGTCTAACAGCACTGATCTAGGATGCCAAACGGCAGAAGGTGGAAAGTAAACTTGTGACTGAAGGTCGGGCTGCAAGTAACGAACTTTCTAACTCCGAAGTGCGTGACCTTCCTTCAGTACCACGGCAGGACGTCGCCCCATCTCTCCACGACGCTGTCCGTGAGCAATACTGGCAGATATTCTTCAAGGCTCAAGTCAACGCCGTACTGCGTGATCACAGAAAATCCCAATATCGAAAGAACCTCCCCGACTGGCCCATGATTGCCAAAAGATTGAGAGGTGTAAGCGTCAACACAATCAGCACCCTCAGAGATAACTTCAATGAGGGGTGGAAAACGTGGGATGGTAGTGCGTTCTCTGAACTACCTGAAGCCCTCCAAAACAGCACCGAGAAGGATAAGATCCAAGTGGAACCTGCTTCACCGAAGCCTGCCTATGTGGCACGTCAGTCTTCTGCTTTTACAAACGGACCACCCAAGGACAAAGACCCACCCAAAAGAAACCCGAAACCGAGAGCAAAGAACCTGATTTCACACGAGGAATACCACAGTGACGACGGTGAATATACGGCCGCGAAGACGGTAAGTACACACCTACATTCTCCTCCCCAACCCCCCTTTTCCGGACAAGTAATCCGCATGGGGCTGGCTACCGGCCTAGACGTTCATACTAACACGCCTCTCTCACCAGTCAGTCACCACCCGCCGACAATATGCCCAACAGTCCACCACGCCCACCAGGGGCAGCAAAAGAGATCGTGGCGCTGGCCGAGTCTCGTGGGACCGGAATCTACCGTCATCAATAGGCTGATGACCGGAAGGGTGTGTCATCATCCCCGGGTTCCAAGCTCGACCCAGACACATCACCTTTCTCTTCCTCTTCCAGCTTCACGGCAAGACGGTTCACCGCTCCGAGACTCCCAATCCCAGCCCCAATCCCATTCTCCACTCTCAGCTCAGATATCAACGCTCGATCCATAAACATACACACGTACTAAAACAAAAACAAACCCAAACCCAAAACCAAAACCAAAACCAAAACCAAAAAAAAACACAGAGATCAGCCAGCGCAGGCAGGTTAGTAAACGCAAGGACCTTTTTGGATTACACTACTAGGGGACGCTGGGTAAGCAGGGCTTTTTTTTTGTTGTTTTTTTGGGGAGACTCGGCTAGGCTTAGGGGAAGGAATTGAGATTGGGATTGGAATTGGATTGCAAATGGGATGATGAAGTCATGGCATTGGCATTCAGCAAGAAGTTCAATCTTGCATCTGGCCCATCCGTCCTAGCAGCATCTCGTTATTCATCTATCTAGCAGTCTTATGCTCCATCCTCTCCCTCCTCTCCTTCCCCTTGCCCTTATCCCTCTTCTCCTTCTCCGTCCTAAGCAGTTTCTTCGTCTTCCTCCATTCCCCATCTCCTTTTCCGCCATCCTCACCCACAACGCCCTTCCGCTTGTTCGTCGCTGACTTCACGCTCACAACCGTACTCCCAATCCCCCCTCCGCTCTCACGAATTTGTCTCTCAGCGTCCTCCCATGATTTATCTCCGTTCGCATTCCCGTTCGAGTTGGCGTTCACGATCTCGAATCTGTAGACTGTGTATTAGTCAGGCGGATTTCAATCCCAATTGCCGTGCTCGCGCACTACACCGAGACTCATAATGCACAACGCGGCGGTTACGATGAAAGACAGACGTCGGGGACGAGGATGGTTCTGGCATGGCTCACCTGTCCAGAGGCAGCGCATCAATGAGCGCGCGTTGCTTCTCCTTCATCTCCCTATCGACTTCCTTCCCTCCTTCTGCTAGCTCTTCGGAGAGGGATTGCGTTAGTCGTTCGAAACGCTGGCTTGGAGTCTTCTTCTTCTTCTTCTTTGCTTGCGGGTCTTGGATCTGGCTGTCCGCGTCCAGGTCGGTGGGGGGATGTTGATCCACATCGAGTCCATCGTCCACTACTTCTGCTTCTGTCCCCGCATTCCTCGCTGGCAAAGTCTCCGCGACCGCCCGTTCCTTCAGCGCTCGGAAATAACTCGAAACCTTTCTGATCACCTTCACGAACATGGCCAGAAGTTGACTACTCGGAACACCGAGCTCCTTCTCCACGTCCTCCAGGACTTTCCTCTGCAAGCCAATCGCAAGGAGGATCGCCTGCTGCACGCCCGACAGGTTGACGGAGACTTTCAAACGCCCGGTGAAATAGAACATGGCAATCTGGGGGAGTAGGTCGAGAATCACGTGGTAGTCTAGCATATTGTTCGCGTAGCTGTCTAGGCGCGCCAGGTCGAAGGGGGAGAATGCCGCTTCTAGGTCTGGGACGGTCAGTGGAGATGCGCGGGGCGCGGTGACATCGGCCTTAGTGCTCGAAATCGCGTTCGTTGCAGACTCGGAGATGCTGAGGCTTTGGATGGAGGAGAAGGTTCGGAATTGGTAGGATAGGAGGGTTAGGAAGCGTGAGTGGAAGTCGGATGCGTAGGCTGAGAGCCAGGAGGTGTCGTTTTCGTTGTTATTGAGGAGAGGTCGGAGCATCACGCAGCTGTGTTCGCCGGTGAGGTCGTTGGGGGTTTGGCGCAGGTAGACGGGGGCGAAAAGGGCGCGTTTCCAGAATTTGTGGAGGGGAGATGTGAGGCCGAAGGAGACTCCTAGGTAGTCAAGGGGGTCGGGACGACGCTCGGATAACTTGCTAAATAGCGGTGGCATGGTGTGGATGTCGCGAAGTTTTATGGTGTCTTCGAGCAGGGAAGTAGACTTGAGCTCAGTGTCTGTGACGCGGGGCACTGTTTCGGTTTCTTGGATGGTGGTGTCGTCGTTCTCGGAGAGGTTTGTGAACTTCCCTTCGTAGAAATCGGTGAGGAGTTGTAGTGCCCGGGAGCCGTAACCCATATTAAGGTAGTCAGGATTGGTTGCTATACGGACAATCCGAGAACCGGAAAGTCCAGCAAACTCGGAATCTTGGAATTGCTGGCTGACGACCCAAGGGATGAGATCGCCGCCAGCCCGTTGACCCCGGCTGAGACTGTTAAGAACGCTTTGTCGGCTGATGCGACCTTCCAGAGCGACTTGAATGACACAGAGTGGTTCAGGAAGACGAGTTGCATCGTTGTCAATGGGAGGGACGAGAACGAACAATTGATGAGCTGGTGCGTCGGACATGAGTTGGAGGTCGTTGGGGGAGTTCTTGTAGTGTGATGCAACGTATAGAGCCATCATCTGTTGGAGGAACTTTTCGGAGACTGGATGGAAAGAGAACAGTGTGTCACGATTGATATGGAGGAGTTGACATTGGGATGGATGTGGACACCCTTGGGTGTTCATTCGTGATTTTGGAAGCGTTGCATCCAGGCATAGAAGCCGGTTGAGCCATTTCTCAACAGCATCACCCTGCGCATATCGTATAGGTTCCGAAAGCGTGATCTCCCGGAGAGAACGACGGCCAGTGAAAGTCTTGCCACCGTTCCTTGTGGCCTCCCCGTTCGATGTATCCGCAACGTCTGTATCTTCTTTGGCCCTGCCACCACTTCGGGACTGCTCTCTTAGCTGCTGTATCAACTTCAGTGAAAGTGACCTGCCAGTGCCTTCATAACCATTGATAGTTGATGCCATGAAGACCAGGTAAGGTCCCATGAGCTTCTTGACCATCGGCAAGGGGATTGCTGCGGCCTCGTCGATGACGAGAAGCTCAGCTTGGCCTAGCACATGAGCATCTTGAGGCTGGATGTATTGTATTGTCTGTCTATGCTGCCGATGTACATTGACCCTGACAATAGCTTTATTGAATTCAGGATTCGTCGATTGAAGGATGGTGTAGTCTACATGGTCCATGTAGTTTAGCACATCGAAACCTTTGATTACAAATTCGAAGAGAGTCTTCAAGTTCTCCGGGCTCGGCGAGGTGATGAAGATGTTGCAATAACCATGCGCAACAGCTGCAGCAATTGCAACACCCAACGCGGCAGATTTACCTCGTCCTCTGGCTGCAGTAAGAGTGACAGTACTGCGTAAGGTCTTCTCTGAAATGGCGTCGACGAAGGTTAGCAGCGCTTTTGCTTGATCTACTGTTCTAGCCAGGGTGACGAGTGATCCAACGGGTTGTGCGTCTGCTAGACTGTCTTTGATCTCTTTCAGCTCCTTTCTTGCATCGTTCATTTGCTCATCCTCGGTAGCGATTGGCGGCAAGGGCTTGACGTTTTTGCCGCCTGATATTGGGAGTACATTCAACTCATCGTCCACCACCAGACACGACTCACAGCTGCCCAAGGAGAGAATAAAACGTTCATTGAAACGAGCAACGACATCTTCGTGTGCTTCTGTCCGGTATCGAGAATGAACATCCATTGAAAGTGTGTACAACTGTTTCAAGCTCTTCATGCCTTTCAGCAGAAGAAGCACCAACCCACCACCTTCGACCGTCTCGATCGTTCGCGCCAAAAGATTCGGGGTGATTGCCTCAAAGTCCTGCAGTATACACATACCATAGGTATTACCCAATATCTTGTCTGTCTCCTTGTAGTATACATAGCGAATGTTGTGGAGAGTGACGAATAATTCGAATGGATCCTCGGTATTGGCTTCTCGAATACCTCTTTTCACTTCTTTCCGGATCTTTGCCTCTCTTTTCTTTCGATGACTGGTGAAACCCAACAAGTCTTTCTTGTAGGCCCATAGAACAGATTTGTTTTGCTTGATGTCGACACTTGACATGATGTAGTGCAAATGTACAATGACATCCTTTGCCCTGTCCCCTACCACCACAATGAAACTCCTCTTTTTTTCCTGAACGCCATTGCGAATCAGGGCCGGAATCCGGGAGTCCACGGCCTTGCGAGGCATTTTCGGTTCAGCCCGACCACCGCCCTCTTCGATTTGAGATGTGCTGGCAGTGTCGTGTTCTCTGCGCAGTAAATGTTAGATGTGATTCTGGCCAGAAATTTATCCGGCTGCGGCCTTGGCACTGGTTTTCCGCCCCGAAAGGAAAAAAGACGGAGGAATCCCGCTGAACTACTCCTCATCGTGTACCAACCACCAAGAGCGGTCCACGGAAGATGTTGGCGGTATTCGCAGCGACTGTGGCCAGCCTCTCGAAACTGGTGTCGGAAAATGCTGGTTCACACAGAGCTTCGGGAGACATCGCCCTACAAAGCCACCATGATTGCCTGAATCGATAACTCGACTCCAATCCCCAGTATTCTAGCTGAGGATTGTTATGCATCTACTGGTCAGCCGCAAATATCTTGTACAACATGGAGCCCGTCGTGGTTCTTACCTTCTTGAGGAAAGTCGCCTCGCTTAACGTCTCTGCAGTGCAACGCCCTTCGACATAAATCCAAAGGTGGCAGTCATCGGTCCTCGATGGCTTCCTGTTCAATTGTGCTTCGACTGCTTCTGCTACTCACTTGTTGTGTCACCGGTGCTCCTCTCTGGCATCAGCATGCAGCAGCCGACGTCCTAACTAGATGAGCTTCTTCGCAAAGCTCTGAGCGATGCGCTTTTGCTGGTAACTCCGACTTCTACGGCCTAGGCTTTCGAATTGGTATCTACCTGCAATGGCTTACCTCTCTTTTAGAAAATCGATATCTACGCGAGTAGATCGATGGTAAACTCGAAATTAACATCATCTTTCTCGTGGCCCTCTCTGTGCCTATGAAATATGGTCCTGGTTCAGCGGTGTTCAGTCGCTATATAGTGACACTTGTCATCCGTACACTTTCCTTTTTGGCAAGGTTGATATAGTTGGCGCCGCCCGAATATTCTTCGAAATAGTGTCAGCTCTTATCATGGTTGGCTATGGAAGCTTGCTCGTTAGAGAAATGCCGATGATTGTCTTCTTCTACTGTTTCACCACTTTTTGGAGCAGCGTCGTGGCTATCCTCTCAATTACCTTCACCGTATCGAGCAATAATGGCTTCAGGAATGGCCTCATTCGCATGGCCAGTGGCATCAAGCACTGGGCACGAACAACGGTCATCCATTTGTGGTCATGGGCCAGTGGGAAGCAGTCTCTGGATCTACAGACCTGATTCTAGATTCTGGATAGCTGGCGTTGCAGACATTTGGATATTGACTACCCAATTTGCTCTTCAATTCTTGTCCTTTTTAATCTTCAAAAAGGTCCCGTCAAACGGCTTCCCACCATTAATCAGCGTTTTCAAAAATGGCCATTGCAAAGTTGACAGTCCAACAGAGTTTTGGATGCCTCGAAAGACTGTCGACAGCTATCTGAAATGAGTCCTGGGATTTAAACACTTTTTGATAGTCCAATCTCTAATCTTTACAATAGGTTAAAGTGGGCGCCAGTCAGACTTCACGCTGCTAATGCAATCTTTCTTGTCTGGGCTATCATCGCGATTGAGCTTTCTTTGCTTTGGAACAGTGTCGCGGGTATTTACACTTTCAACTCAACCGGACAGATCATACCTTTGATTATTGGAATTGTAGGCTTCTTACGCCTCTTCCACGGACTCTCCGTTGACCTCAGTCACATTAAGGCGGTTGACTTCTCTTGGTGAGTTCTTAGTCAATACCTGTGCTTACACTTCTATCAGAAGGAGTCTCTAACCAAAAACCACATGTATAAATTGGGTTCTTCTAGATCGTCAACAGATCCTCACTCCTGAGCCAGATGGAGCGCTGGATTGGACTTTGATTTTCCATCCGAGCATATATTCAATAAGAAACAATGGTGAGGAATTTGAGGCCTACTCGCTGCGTGACCGGACAGAAGCAATCTTTTGTCCCCGCCAGCCCATCGGGCGCCAATCCCTGGAAATCATTCACCAAGCCACTGACAGCTATAGACGATTGAGCCAAGATATTTGGGGCAGCCTCAATTTATTGAGGCGGCATTTTAATTCAAGATATAGACTAATGGTAACTCCAATACATTATAGAGCGACTAGTGAACCAGTGTCATTGATTGACCAGGAATAGTCTAACATCGAGGTGTATAGACTACGGGATGGGCGTAAGGTCCACTTTGTCAAGGATCATCGGAAGCGATTGTACCAAGTACCGATTGTAAGCCTCGCTGTTGTCACCAACCAATTGTTCGAATTTGACCGTGTCATAGCTTAATTCCCCAAGCCCTGATGATTCGAGTCTTCTTTGTAGGCGTTCGAGCTCGGGAGCAAGATCTGTTTTGGGGGTTCTGGAATGTCAAGATCGAGACATAGCTCGAGATCAAGAAGCAAATCGACAGTAAGACAAAGGTCGAGGACAAGAATTGAGTAGCTATAGGAGGCAGGCGAAGGTCAAGAAGGAAGGTCAATATCAAGAGGGAGCGTGACTTCCACACCGGCGTCGATCTCGCGTTTCCATAGAAATCGCAGGCGTCGCTCGAATGATAGCTCCAGCCGTTCACGAGGGGGCGGAAGCACCTGCAATTGCATCCTTGATCTGCCGAAGGTCCTCTGCATCTGCAGCTTCGGATACGTGATTCACCCGCTGGTGCGGTGCATCCTGAACACCCTACTGAACGACAGAGTAAAGCTCGCCAGGGACGAATTCTTGCGTCGATTCAAGATCCATGGGCAGGAGCATCGTGCCACGTTGGAGAAGAGAGAGGCTCAAGGGAACCACCACGGCCTGATTGACAACGAACACACTCGGCCGTATTGAGAGGTAGTTCCGATATGCTGGGGACCCCCTCAGCATGACCTCGCCAGCACGCCTCCCTCGCAATGGCCCCACCGCCGAAAGAAAAAGTGGATAACGCAGCAAGTCCTCGACTCATATCAGCGGAGAGCATTCTTGGATACTGTTCTTGGACTTAGTGAAGCTATCGCCGACGCGTGCCTGAGAGCTAAGGCACCCACGGCAGCAACTGAGATGCACAGACTCGGTGTTAATTTGCAGGAAGCGAAGCGGATACGGTAAGGGCGAAATGCTGGGGAGATTAGCGCGGAGGATCAACGAGCGCATTTCCAAGTTGTGGTTGGAGGAGTTGGTGTAGCCGCCGCTGATTAACAAGGGAACGGGAGAACGTCGGAAGGCGGCTGAGGGGACTGGCAGAAAGCGATCTTAGCGAAACGTTGGGACATGACTAAGTCCTTTATCTCAACGTTGTCGTTAAGGATGTCCGCCCCTGGGGCGTAGCAAGGGCACCTGGGAGACTAAGATCGCAAACAATTTGTGGGAAGGACAGGAGGCCAACGCTCATTGAGCGGACACCAATAGTAGAGTAACCTGCCGCAAATTGTCACTCGAGGGAACGGGCAGGTAATGGACACCGGCGGGTCTCTGTTGCATCAGATACTCTGCCCCAACCGTTGTAGGCTACATTTAAAGCTTATGTTCATACCTTCCTTTCAGCCTACGACTTCTATTTGATGATGGTCGAGCCTCATAACTAGTGAGGATCATAATGTTTTGTACAAACAATTTTGAATGCTGGCCCGCTTAGCACAGTGGTACTGCGTGTCACTCGTAGATAATCTCAGATTATGACAAGACCTTCGGTTCGATTCCGAAAGTGGGCAGTTTTTTTGCCATTCTTGCTATGGAGAGTCACACACTGAAGAGCTGGTGTTTGGGGAGTAGATGCCAATAAAGTTGTGCATCCGACAAGCGAGACTGTTGGTGGGTGAATGTAGAATGGACGGAGCTGTGCCCGCCTGAACGGCACAACATAGGGATTGAGCAGCTGAAACCGAGAGTTACGTATCTAAGCACGTTGTTTCGGTGTATTAGCACTTGGTTTACTTTGATATTTTCCAAAACCTCATGACCGTGCGACCAGCCGCTGGTTATTAGTCTCCGTAGTAATTGACTGAACAGCACAACCAACAGGCAACTTCTAATCAGAGAGCACGTTGAGTTGCTAGAGATTGACTACAGCGCTTTCTTTCACCCTGAGGCAGAATCTGTCCTGTTCAAATGATCTCTTAATATCAGTCTGGTTACACAAAAGTACTGATCCACGAAACTTGGAGTTATGAGGGAGAAGAGCGCAATCATCGACCAAAGCACAGCGACATAGATGGATTATGGCTGACAAGTACAGAGTAGTACTGCGCCATACCCAGAACTTGTGGTCCTATTGCCCGAACTGGTAGGAAAGACACACAGGATTAAGGTGGCGCTACTGTGTGTAAGTGATCTTGGCTGAAGCTTAGCTAAAATCCTCGAGCCGCGGCTTGGCATGGAACTTCTTCGGGGCGGCAATCGACTACCGATTCTTGACAACAAGCACGATCATACCTCTCTCCAGATTGCTTGACAGTTGTTGCATGGCGGCTGATACGCGGAAAGGCCATTGACCGCTGCGAAGAACGTCCTGTAAATATGTTCCGAGTGACCTGGCACATTTCATAGGGGACCGCATTCTTGCACGACACCAGCGTCCGTGTCATGGAACAGCCCAACAGGGCAATCTACTGGTCAGTGCGGCGCGCCATTCTCCGACGTCTTCGATCATGGCCTAATCATTTTCACAGGTGCCTAATCTTGACCGCGTCGTTCCTGGCTAAATCCTTTCCGACGTCGATCGCTGTTGGTACAAACCCTGGTGGACCAATTTTCACAAGACCTGAAACTGACAAGTTTAGATCGCCCTATTCATGCTATTGTTTTCCTGTCCTTCACTACCGGTGTCGTATTGATTGGCTTCCATCGCTCGTTTCCGTATTTCTTCAGCCCCAGCCAGACTTCGCACGAAGATGCGAGCTTGCCACTCGAAGAAATAGCTGCACCCCTGTTGGAGGAGGATACATCAGATGGATGGCAGAACCATACCAATTTCACCCCTAGTCGAAGGGCAATACCACGAGCTCTACTACTTGGAGCAGTCACATCGGTGGTGGTGCGAATTGAGCTCCTGCGAAGGATATTGAAGGCCACGGAATGTACTGTTAGCAGCATCGAGGTATGATATGATGTAACCAATTTCGTGACACGATGGGCTCAGACTACCACCAGGTCTTCATTCCTCTGATTCTCTCGGTGTACGATAGCTTCAGGCTACAAAGACCGCAGTCTCGCAGTCATGGGAATGTTTTGGATCGTGATTTACATGAAAATTACTCCGATGCAGTACAGCGTTGGTACCTGGATTCCAAATTAAGAAATGTCCTTCCGACGGTGCTAGTAAGCGTTGGCTGCCACTTGACTTCTGGCCTCTGGTCTGGCGCTTCCTCAACCCACATATGTCCCTTGGTTGTGGGGCAGACTCGGACTGTTCCTTTTATGCAATTAATTGCCGCTGCCCTGGACTGTATTCTTGCAATTACTGCCTACGAGCTTTGTCTTCACACGGCAAGCAGAGGTGAGAAGACGGGAGCAAGTCCACCCTTGGTGTGGGGCTCAATTCTGTTGGTTCGTATTATTGTGAAGGTGAATTGTGCCTCTCACGCTGACACTCCTTCTTCCAGGCAGCATCGACTTTCTGGATCATCACTGGCTTCGTTGTGTTTCTGGTGAAGCCGGAATTCCGAGACTGGCTTGTTCCGCTCCGCTTGCTAGTTGATCTCGATTATCTTTTCGCCCTTCTGTGGCTATTCGTTCTGTCGGCGGCAGTTTGTATATGTTCAGCACATTGCGTAAGTCGACACCTTTTGAAAGCTACTCTCGCTGATCAAATAGATGCTTTACCTAGGTGCTCTCGAATTGGCATTGACCTTGACGACAATATGCATTATGACCCCCTCGGTTTCCTTTTTGTGGTCTCATCGACGTCCGTTTCCTCCGGTCTCACATACAGCATCTCTCTGGCCCTTCTTTATCATTCTCGTGGGTCATCTGTGGTTTCAACGCTTGCGCCAGTCTTTTAACGTTTCTCGATTTCTAAGTACGCCAACATATGTTACAATATTCTTCGCTTTTTTCATTGCACTATACCCGGCTTTCTCGCGGCCAAATATCGCATACTTCCACCCAATCGACATGCTCATATACGAAGCAAAGTCTCAGCACGAGCGCTACGAATCTTATGCTACCCAGAGCTACAATCTTGAGGAAGCGGTAGCTCAATATAGAAGACGATATAAAATGACGCCGCCACCTGGCTTTGACCATTGGTATGAATACGCTTTGACGCGTACCTCACTCATTATGGATCAATACGAGCAGATACACAACGATATGCTTCCCTTCTGGTCCGTTCTTCCTGAGCAACTTCGGCATTCAACTTGGGAGTTGGTGTCAAATCCCTGGAATGACATCGGAGGCATCAAAATACGGGCAGGCTCCGCCTCTGTCTTTGAGAATGTCCCTGGAACTCATCGCTGGATGTTGGAGGGCGTGGCTACGATGATCAATAAATTCGCTCAATATCTGCCAGACATGGACCTTGCCTTCAACCTTAATGATGAAGCCCGAGTCGCCGTCCCACACAGGGAAATCGAGCATCTTCGACGATCAGCAAGCGCTCTAGAGGATCGCTCTGGAAAGCAGTCATGGTCCCCAGACCGAGCGGGCACTTGGTCACCTATTCGAGAGGAGCCGTACACCGAGACCGTTCTGCACGACATGGCATTTCAGAATACATTCCTCGACTTCGGATCCGTCAGCTGCGACCCGTCGTCCCCAGCACGCAGTACTCGAGATCTTTACTCTCATGCACGTCTGTGTCTATCATGTATATCGCCCCACTCATTGGGCCAATTCCTTTCCAATTGGTCTTTGTCTGCGGACGTCTGTCATCAACCAGACATGGCATACCTCCATGGTTTCTATCTCTCACCTGCAGCATTCAGAGACTCCCATGCGTTGATTCCGATCTTCTCACAATCCAAGCCACACGGCTTCAACGATATTCTCTACCCGTCAGCTTGGAACTACTTGGACAAAGTGGTCTACACTCCCACAGACCCGTCCAGCGATCCTGACACGGGGACGTACAATCCCGGTCATCCTGACCCTCCTTTCGAGGCCAAGCAGAACACCCTCTTCTGGCGTGGAGCAACATCTGAGGGTGTCTCATCTGGTGATCACACCTGGCGGGGCATGACGCGCCAGCGTCTCGTCCACCTTGCAAACAATCTGACTTCTTCTGCCCACGATACCGCCACAATCTTGCTCCCGGGTGATAATGCGGAAGAAAGTCGATACAGATACACTACCGTCCCAGGCAACGCCGTCAACAACCTCGGTCTCTCAACCAACATCGCCATTGTCGAAAAAATCGTTCGCTGCGGCGGCATTGGCCTGCACGACTGCACAGACCAAGAAGCCGAATTCGCTCTCGTGCCACCCGCAGACTTCCAATCCCACTGGCAGTACCGCTACCTCTTCGACCTGGACGGAGCCGGCTTCTCCGGCCGCTTCCTCGCCTTCCTCCAATCCCACAGCTTGCCCTTCAAGACCGCCCTCTTCCGCGAATGGTACGACGAACGCATGACGGCTTGGCATCATTTCGTGCCCCAGGATATGCGTCTGCATGCTGTGTGGAGCACGCTGGCGTATTTTGCGGGCGTGAATGGGACGTTGCCTGGTGGGAAGAGGGTGGAGATGGCCCCGCATTTAAAGGAGGGGGAGAGGATTGCCGAGCAGGGGAGGGAGTGGGTGGGGAAGGTGTTGAGGAAGGAGGATATGGAGATTTATTTCTTCAGGGCTTTGCTAGAGTGGGGGAGGCTGACAGACGATAATAGGGAGAACATGGGGTTTGTGCCCCGGAGAGGCGATGAAACGGCGGTGTGAGTGTTTGAAATCAGTGAAATGTAAGTATGCCATAGGATCTGTACATTCTTCACTGGCAAGGATCTGATCAGCCTCACGTATTGGTTCAATGCATATCCGCTTCTCGTCTTCCTCATCTGAGCCTGTGAATAATTCAGTCACGAATGTGGGTCTAAAGAGTCCCCCTATGTACTCACCAGATCTGATGAGATCTACTAACGCCCAGCTTTGGGCCCTTTGGCAATACCACTGGGCCGGAACGAGATGTCGACAAGTCCTGAGGCATGGTTTGTGGGCTATGAAAACAATGGATTGATGACGAGGTAAATATGCTATCTGCTCGTGGGAGAGTAGAAAGGATCAGAATAAGCGAATAGACGGAGCAGAAGAGGCCAAGATCAGAGATGATGGGTCGTCGTTCCTTGAGCGTTTTTGCTTGATCTTCACCGGCTCGTCAAAGTACGGACGTCGCCGTTGGTGTCACAACGTTGGGCAGCAAGGAGATGATATGTCTGATGCATTTGGGAGTAGGAGATTGATGAAGGGAGACAAATGTATCTGAGGTGCGCAGGAGGCTCTGGTTAATGACAATTGCGAAAAGGAAGCCCTCTTTATGGACATTTAAAGAAGCTCCGTCTCCATGATGGCTGAAGGGCACACACACACACAACCAACAACCTGTCAAGGTCCCTATTCTGTCGCAAATCTCTGACATCATCTCATAGGGTATCGGTAGACAGCCTCGTAGACCTCACTTCGCACTGTACACTAAGAGGAACTCACCACGATCTCCGTCACTGCTGGCCTGCCTCTTCCTCATCATCTCCTCGGCGGCCTGCCATGCTCGATCCATTCCAGTAGTACCGTGCGCGACGGAGCTAGCTGCAACGAGATCTGTGCTAGCAAGCCCTGCATGTGCTTCGATTCGTGTGCTACGTCGAGGTCGAGGAGTGGTGGTGCTAGGGCGTCCCACTGGATCCTCGCTATTAGTAGTAGGAGCTGCTGCACGGGTACGAGGAAGCGATGGATCAATTACAGGAGCAGCAGCGCGAGTGGGAGGCAGTAACGGATCGAGGACAGCCTTGAGAAGTCGAGTCATTTGAGCGTTGTAGGTTTCGAAGTCGCGTAAACAGATGTCGTGCTGCATAGCAGGAGAATCACGTTGCTCGTTGAGAACTACTGTGCTGGATGATGAGGAAAGGGTCAGCTCTGTAGGCTTTCTGCTCGTCCGTGTTGGCTGCTTCTTTGCGTTCTTCGCGCGTACCTTTTCGAGGTATGCTTCGGTCTGTGACGTGAGCTACCGTAGGAGGCGGGCTCACCGTCGCATCTTCGAAGATTGTATCCCGCATTCTTAGCCACAGGCGGTTCATGATCGGAATCAAACTATTGGGACAGATTAATGAACGAGACGCGTGCACGTATGTGGTACTCACGAAGCTAGTGCCTCATCCTTCTTGTCCTCCTCGAGGAGATTCTTCAGAAGCCCCGAGATCCCCTCAATGTCTCCGAGCTTGGCCCTCTTCGTATGACCAAAAAGGAGGTTGTTGAGGTACCTGTGAGAAGCCTCTGTCCCCTGTCTTATTCTTAGGAGGTATTTTGTTGTGTTGGGAAATTGTTTAATAATCTCGAAGACTTCTTCTTGGACATGGGGAAGAACTTCCATTTCCTCAAGCAAGTCCGTGTAATCTTTGACCGAGTTTTCAATATCATTCCGGACGAGTTTTGAACCCTCAGCTGGCATGTTGATGAGACGAGATATCGAGGGCTAGTGTGGGGAGAAGAGACAACCAAAAAGACGGCAGGGTACATGAAAAGAAACCATCAGATCACCAAGAGACACATTTTGAAATTGGATTGGTGTTTTTGTCATTTCCCCCAAAACACCCTACCTCCCATATCTTGCCACGAAAGCATCAACCATTGCTCTGACCTCAACGCAGAGCCAGGCAGACGAACAACAACTTTTCTACGTTTTCATATCCAAGTGCCCCCAAGAGAGTCCACTCGAGATGTCTCACCTTTACCGACCACGACCCTGACGAGTTCTCCTTCAACAGTGACTTGTGGTCTGAATTTCTTCTCCATAATACGCAATAGAGTTTGATGGCATATCTAGCTTTGCGCATTCGCATGTTCGCCTAAGTCCTTCGCGGAAATGAGTCAGAACAGTCCCTCAGACTCAGATCTCTCGGTGGAAAATGCCACGGACCAAGTCGGTGTCGGCAATTCACTGTCGATTGCAGACCAACAGCAACCCAGGTTTGAATGGACTTTCGACACCATCATGACTGTTCTGATATCTCTCGCTTCCTCCTGATCATTCTCATCGACAATCCACCTCCTCACTCACAGGACCCGAACGAGTACACTGCCTGGCTGATGGACATCATCGAAAAATACTCGACTATGTTCGCAAGAACTCAAGACCACAATTCGACGTATTTGATAGATCTTATCAGAGATGGAAGCATGAGCTTGATCGGAGGGAGTAGGCGCTGGATTTGGGCAAGAGCACACGCATAGCGGGAGCAGGGCTGGCATGTCAGGAAGTCAACAATTCTTCGGAGTCTGGGGAATGGGAATTGGAGGACTTAGAACGAAGGGCTTCATGTCTACGGGCCGCACGCGAGCTATGCGCATTGGGGCACTGACAGCAAAGCAGCAAGCGGCAATGCGGCCGACGTGTCGTGCATGCTAGAGGTAATGGGATTGTGAAGGACGTAGGCTCTCAACTTTTCATGTCTCGACTGAGGTAGCAGAACGCTTCTGGAAGCCATGGCGCCAAGATCGGCCAACATCATCTTCAACTTCTGGTCGACGGCGTCTAACATCTTTCATCTGAAGTCTTTCAGTTGAAGGCTTTCAGTTGAAGGCTTTCAGTTGAAGTCTTTCAGTTGAAGTCTTTCAGTTGAAGTCTTTCAGTTGAAGTCTTTCAGTTGAAGTCTTTCAGTTGAAGTCTTTCAGTTGAAGTCTTTCAGTTGAAGTCTTTCAGTTGAAGTCTTTCAAAAGCTCGATTATTGTACGGATCAGCACTACAGTATAACCTTTGTATGCTTCGAGGTACAATCGAGGACGCCTGGTGTGACCAGCGTCGTCTCTTACACGAGACACATCCGCACACAGGCGATGTGATGGAATCGATGACGGTCGTAATGGCAAAGAACAGAACTCAGTCCACAAACATGATCCTGGTGACATTTCCCCCTAGGTACATCAAGGCACATCAAGGAAGCTCCTGTGGAAGCTCTTCTACTTGGGAAAATCGTCGAGTTTGTCTTCGATAGATATTGTTCACCTCCCACAAAGAAAACCAGTCGCCAAAAACCACTCGGGTGAGGGATTTCAAAGTGCCACTGCACGAACGCTCCAGACGGAATTCCATGTCATCTTCCAAGAACCCAGCTTTTCTTTCCGTTTGGCACTCCATTTTACATTTGCAATCTTCTGAATGATTGCGCTACTTCCCATCCATGGCGTCATAGCAATGGCTTCCAAGTGCACTAGTTTTATGGTCGCTATTCTGAATACATGTGTGACATGGACTCTGCTCGTTTGTGTTTATCGTCCATATCAAACGGCAGTGTGCGATTTCACAATTGGAGCAGTCATGAATACATCACGATTACTCGTTTGGCGGCAGGAACTAAATGAGTGCCAGGACCTAGAGGCCATACTATTGGTGTGAGCAAGAACGAAGATGACTGTCTGGCAGAGAAGTATGGCCCCCCGGCAGAAGACGTCTCGCAAGGTTGGTATTCGACCCTGACTTTCATCGAGTGCGTCATTGACGATTTCAGCATCCTATACAGCCCTCCCATGCTATACAGCAGTCGGCAGTGGCTGACGTAGCATAGCGTCCAACAACTCGTGAATCAAATTAGTCGCCACCTAGGGAGGAAGATGCCGAAGAGGAAGTTTCGCAATCTGACTCACTTGAAAGGGATCGAGCAATTCCAAGTCACGGGTTTATCGCCACAGTTGCAGAGGCATTACTACTCCTCTTCCTCGATGGGCACAAGCTTCTAGACACCATTCTCTGCATCCTCTTCTTCATATCATACCCATTCTGGTTTTCCCGCACCGCCGTGCTTGTTTCGTTGATTGGTTCACCTCCCTTCCAATCGATGGTGCTGGTTCTTATACTCCTGGTGTATTTGCGTAAGATCAGTCGGTATCGCATTCCAGGCGCCGCCAGTGAAGGTGCAGCGCTCCGTTGTTCCACGTCTTTCACGAGAAAGGGGCACAGTCTTGGCGGTAAGCCCCCCTAGCTGTCGGCTAAGTTCGACAACAAACACTCTTTCTTGCAGTCGAACATGAGTATGTGATTTAGAGTCACATTCTGCCCAACCGACATGTTTACTTGTCGTGTGCCAAGCAAGGAACAAGTCATTGTGACCTTTTCAGACCTACTCCAGCCGCCCACGTATACGTTCCAGAAATCGAAATCATCGCGAAAGTCTGTCGAGAAATATCGTCAACCATCGACGTCAACAGTGAATTCAACTCCGAGCGAGTTCAACTTAAAGTAGAAGTATCCAGCACAGGATTACTAGCTGCCCTCGGGATGTCGAAAAATGTCGGCGAACCACAACCTAGCTCAGCCTGAGCCCTATGAAGCCTACACGCAGCTTCTTGATGACTTGGAGATCAAGACGTCAAAACGCGCGGAGTTTCTAGAACTCGTTCAGAACTTCCTTGCTCGGAACCAGTTCGACTTGACAGCTAGTGAGACGTACTTTGGTGCCCCCGTTGACATTCTCGTGCATCGGTTCATCCACGTTTGGGGGGGTGCCATTTGGGGTGCTTCGGAGTTTTCAGAAGTGGAGCCGGCGAGTAGGTGGACTCCCGAGTGTCAGAAACTCACGAAAAGAGTGTGAGCTTTGCACCCTATGGTATACAAAGGCCCGCTCGAGCTCACTTCGCTAACACCAACCCTAGCCTGGGCACTACCCTATGCCTGTTCTTCATTCGACTTCAACTGGATTTCCCACGTCACCGGAAAGGGGTGGGACACCCTTCTGCTCTATATGTCAGACCATTCAAGCTAAGCGGTACTATTAGACCTCCTTTGGTCATGGCGATGATCCCATCGTTGAATCACAGATATCGTTCCCCACGGATGGTAACGCAGCCATCCCCGAACAGATCATCCTAGCCTCTGAGGAATCACTCTCCATATCTCAACTAGCTTCCATGCTTGCTTCTCGCGCTGAAAAGACCCCATCCAAAACGTATCCCAACACTCCACCTACCTCAGCTCATGCGACGCCCATTCGCCATCTCTTCATTGTGTCGGCCCTCGGAAAAGTCATCGAGGCGCGACATCTTCAACACCACAAGAACCTTGCTTCAGCTTGCACCCCCGAGCGAATCAACATCGGCCCACCAAACAAAAGGCCACATCCTTACAGCCGCCACCCCTTTATCTACACGACGCCGACGTGGAATGGCGTACCAATGCCACACCTGATGCAAAACCACAGCACCTCCCATCCATCCAACGCGTAGTCCGGCCCCCTCTCTCCGCGCTCAATCCTGGTCACATGGCTCCTTTTGAATGGAAGCTGCAATATCAAGTCTCCAAGCCGCCCATAAATTACTCTGCCAATGAGGCAAGATCTAATTACGGATTTCATCCCTACTCTCCTACCGTATGTATGGTCTGGAGTGACGGAGGAGATAGCAAAAGAGTCGAAACAGGGCAGGGTGTCTGCAACAGTCTTTGGCTTGGGGGTTGATTGGGTAGGCAGGCTGGGGCTCAGGTGATGACATTGCTAGACGACGTGACCGCGACAAGGTTGGGAGGGTGAGACAGAATCAGACACTCATATTCAAAACGATTGATCCTTGCCGCTAGTCCTAATTAGAGCTGCGGTCCCGCAGCTCTAACACCCAATCAGGAGGCCTAGCCCTAACGCGCCAAGCCCAAATGCCAAGCCTTCGACATCTCGCCGTACGGCAAACTGTGACCCTGCCTGCAACTGCCTATGCGAGTCGCGTGCTGATTGTATGCGGACAGCTATTGTACATAGCAGTAGCAACCCGTAATAAGATCTAAGTATTGATAGTTAAGCTAGTCTAAAGCTTAGAAAATGCATTGATTAAAGACACTAAAGCTAGTGCACTAATTAAGATCAAAATATAAAAATAGCTCTTACAGTCTTTGTCACTAGCTGAGATTATTAAGATAACCACCGAACATTATTAGTTACAGATAGAGTGCTGAGACGTTACAGAACATCGTAAGACACTACAGTGATTTATGTCTGATCGGCCTGAATTACTAAATGTATAGGCCGGATAAATCTATAAAGACTGCTCTTATAACCACTTTATAGTTAGACAAATCAATTTAAGATTCTTAATTAACTTCAAACCAATTTAAGATCATTGATCAATATTAACTATTAAAGTCTTTATTGTAAGTAAAGCATTATTCTTTACTACTATTCTTTGTATTAAATATATAAATAATAATATTTTAAGAAGTCTCATCTTGAAAAGATTTATATCAATCTTCGCAGCTCTACATTCAGAAAAGCAAGCAACGATGTCCAACTGCCAAGGCAGCTCCGGCAAAAATAACAGCTCTGGCTGCGACAAATCGCACATTAAGCAACACGACCTAAACTGTAACATATGTCACGGCAATGGCTACTATGATACAACACGTAGAATAAATGTGAAAGTTGATTGTGCGCATTGCAGAGGAACGGGTATGGGTCCGTCTAAGGGGCGGGGAAGATTTTGCAGCGAGTGTGTTGGATCAGCTAAAGTGGAGGTGGATGAACGGAAAAAGGTTAGAGTGACGTGCGACTGTGAGCTCAAGCCAGATATTAGTCTATGGAAACGAATAGTTAAGTTGCAGAAATAATCTAGTCTTAACGCGTCAAGCCTGCATTCTAAGCCTTAATAAGAGCGTATCAATCTAATTCTTGATCTTTTTTAGACATTTTATTCACGTTAGATTGCTGTTTTAAATCAATATACAGCTGATCTCTCATTTGGAATTTGTTGAGATAAATGACAATTCCACTGATTCTTTTACGCTATTTAAATGTGCATTAATAATGACGTGAAAGTATTATTGCCAGTTGAGCAGAAATATATATAGACACTGAATGTGTGTTAGAAAGTCGAAGAGTGTTAGAAGTGCCAAGAGAAGTGAAGTACTTAAGTTGGTTGTGCTGTTATATCAGAGGGGTGAAAGTAGCGAATAGAAAGTTCTCAATTGAAGTGCTATCAATGCTCTGCTTTCTCTATCAAAGCGTGAGGAAATCAAGATCTACTTGTAAGCAAAGCATACGCTTAAAACATCGCCTCCTTCAACAGGCAAGTACTTAATTGAATAAATAGCTGTGCTCTGGAACTCTTATAGAGCTCATTAGTGTAGGCCAAAATAATAATAATGAGATTTAGTAGATCAAGACGCCAGAACGTAAAGCGCGTCACATCTCATGTGACTATTCACATGACATGTTTAATGCAGTTCTTTTGGCACAGTGAACTGCGGAGTTATAAAGCATCCTAACAAAGAGATATTAGAAGGTGCCAAGACTAGCCATAGCAAGATTCAAGTATCAGAGCCATTTTCGTGTGAAGTTAAAATTAAAGATAAAGTGTCGAGCACGCCAAGATCCAGTCTTGCCACACAGATATAAGCTGGCTGCAGAGCACGCCAGCGATCTGTCTTGAAAGCACAAGAGGGCGCCAGTATATGTTCGCTATATACGCTCTTAGCATATCTTTCGCATGCTTCTTGTATGCTCATAGCTTCTTATACCCTGTCTTTATATATATATATATGAAGGACATCTACTGCTCATCTGATCCAGACAGGCTTCTTTACATAAAGATCCTGCCGATCTTTTTGATTCTGATGCATATGTAGACATCTGCGTCACACTCAAAACTATACTCATAGACTTTCTTTTGATCCCGCATTTCTCCTCTTCTTGTGCTGAATGTTGGTTGCCCTGAGGCTGATGGGGATGTGGTGGGGTGACGCGAAGGGGACCCGCGGTCGCTTCTGCTCCGTAATCACCTCCGCGGAATGTCTACCTACCTTGATCCCGGAGTAGACCGACACTGGGAGAGGACGGGCGACCAAAGGGTTTGGTGGTAGTATGAGTATTCAAGCAACCTTGCTTCCTTGGTTGTTCACTCGGGTGGGAAGATTCGAATAGTCGCGAAGTCCTCGTCCAATCTGTCAAAGGTTCGCCTCCTCCCAGGCGTCATCTTCTCTCACGCGATTGAGAAAAGAAGCCAGAGGCTACTCGGCTCAGCTGAGGTACCCAGAGATAGGGATGGGCGCAATGACTTATATTGACGTGCAACCTAGGCATTGCTGATTTGTGTATAAGAGAGGGCGTGTCTCCGGGCAGATCGGGCGATTAACAACTTCTAGAGGCTTCTTGCCAGACTCTAAAGCACGTAAGCAACTAAGGTCGTGTTGGTGTTTTCCTGTCAGACAGCCTGCGCCTCAGCCTGCGCCTCAGGCTGTCCATCGGCCTATTTGGGCCAATCTCCGGCCAATCTTGGCCCCATTTCCTTCATATTTAGCCCATTCTCAGGGGCATTCTACATACTTCTTAGACAGTCAATTCTACCCATTCAATTGTACTCAATTCGATTCTACACAGACAAAAAGAGCTATTTCAGCCATTTGTCTGACATTTCCACTGGCAAGTCTACATGCTGAGTCATCAGAAGAGGTCTGCCACCAACGAAAATTCAGTTCTTCTTGATAAGTCCACTGTTCATGAGTGCAAGGGTAAGAGACGAGCTCTATGACGAGTTACAGCTGTGGCTTTGTCGGTCGTTGCGCCTTTAGAAAAAGTCTGGATTAAGTAGGCGCCTTTGGTTAGAGACAGATATCACAAAATCAATCCCTTAGTTGGGCATAAAGTCATTTCAGCCCCCTATATTGTCATACAATCGACAGAAAGATGTCCTATTCGCCTGTTGTCTTCACTTCACCCGTGTGCTGTAATCGAGTTGAATCTAGACAGAGTGTTCGTCCGATAATGGACTTAGGGTGCCTTTCTTGGAGCTCGAATACACGATCGGGCCTTCGGTGTGGGCAAAGGCATGACAAGAATGCAACTGCCTCTCGTCCTTTTCGTGGAATGACGGAGCTGTGCTGATTGAACCAGGCGTCGACGATCTGAGTATCAGAGCTGGTGACATTCGAAATACTCTTTACGCGGTTCTGTTCCAGAGTTCGAGAAGATGGCATAAGAGACTGTATTTAAGTGGCATCTTGAGAGTGTTCACAGCTAAAGAGGGTTCTGCAACGGATTCACCTCAGCCTGCCGCTGGAGAAGATCAATGGACGGGAGTATGGGTCAATCCGAGTAGGGGCCCCTCGATCGCCTTCGGGCTCGCTGCAGCAGGCAAACCTGTTGGGAAGGCATTGCACTGCCAGGCAGGGAGCTGAAGAGACCCCGGTTGGGGTGAAATAGCTCAGCAGGCTGCCAGGAGGTGAAGCCGTGCTACTGCGCCAACTCTGACTCTCAGGATGAGACACGTCGACCAATGGATCACGATCACTACTCCGGCAGCCGCACCAGATTTGCAACCGGTGTTGCCCTTCTCGAAGCGCGTGCTCAATCCTGGCCGTCGGGGGCTCCAATATAGGGATCTCTACAAACTGAGCATTTGGCTCTGATCCTGCAGCCAAAGGTTTCGGCTCAACCGCCTATGTAAAACCGGTGACGGAAGACTGGAAGGATGGGACCAAAGGATCTCATCTTGCAGGAGTGCTGCTCTCTACTTGCACCGCTGCATACCTATGTGCCTGTAGTGGGAAACCCAAGACCACTTCTATTCGCTCTAGGATAACAGCCATTGAGCTCGGCCTCGATGTTTGTCGATGTCGATGAACGCTCCGTTTTGCTGAGCGTGGGTCTTACGCGACGTTGATGAAAGCTCGCTTCTTACCCGACTTGGTATCCCTCGTATTCACAAGATCTTCGTCCACATACTCGTCCTCACCAATCTCTTCAACACGTCTCCCTGCCACTCTGAGCCCAGCTAGATTGAAGCCTATCTCACCTTTCTGTGCCCGCAAGGTAGCCCGCAGATGCCGCCTCACATCCTCCAACAACGGCCGCACCAGTTGGGAGCTAACAAGCTGTCTCTGATGGGTGTTGAGCATGAAAAAAAGTGTCCGACACGTCAGCGGAACGTTTCGTCCCTCCTTAGCCCACAAAGCCAGAAAAGTGAAAAGTGCGGCAAGTTGAGAAAATGACAAGACGAGCAAGGCGTCCTGCAAAGATGCAGATGGAATGCGCTGGAAGACCTTCAGGACGTAAGCAGAAGCGGAGATGTTGTTGTTTGCTAGAAACATAGGATGCCGTGAAGGCATGGCAGCTTTTGGATTGACGGATTTGGCCATATCATGCTCCGTCATCAACTCTAGATCTTCCATTGCAAGTTCAAGCGCTTCGGCGATCTTTTCTCCTGCCATCAAAGTTTCGACGGTCTGCTTTCCGGCATCAACAACTTGCCCATCTCCGCCTCCTTCTCGATCATCTTGCTCAAGAGATGTGAGCAGGGTATTCTCGTACAACTCTTCAAGCTCCTTCTCACGTTCTTCTTCGAGGAATATCAGCCCATCAGTCTGCTGCCATATGCGAATACTTTTGTCGTGACTTGCGGAGATCAGAAATTCGCCAGAATGGGCAATTATCATTGCCCAGATCTCCCCATGATGTCCGCTCAATCTCTGAATCTGTTCAAATTTGTCACCATCGTAATACTTGATGATTTTGTCCTTTGAAGCCGAGAAGAAATGATGCCCATTACCGTCGTTGTTGTTCGGCACAAATGCGACTGACATAATACTATCTTGATGCGCAAAGAATGCTTTGTGGCAATCTCCAAAATCAAGACCCCATAGTCGAACGTTCTTGTCGGCGCTCGACGTCACAATGAGCTTGCTATCGTAGCTGATATCCATGCTCAGTACCGGAAGCTTGTGGCCGTATAGAGTCAGAAATAGCTTCAGCGTGTCGATGAAAAACACCTTGACTGTGCTATCGAGAGTGCTGACGGCAAGCAATCGAGCGTCAGCTGAGAAGCGGACGGCAAGAATGTCGTCCGAGACTTTGAGAGTCCGAGTGTGAACGAGGGTCAGCTTTACAGTCTTCCTCGTGGTGCCAAGGACCTCTTCTTGAACGACTCGAAAGTCCCAGAATTTGGCGGATTTATCTGCGGAGCCAGTCACAAGCGACTTGCCATCGGGATGGACTTGTAGAGTCCAGATATCGCGGTCGTGCGCCTTCGTCGTTTCCAGTAAAGCCGAGGAAGCGATGTCGAAAATCTCAAGCGTGCCGTCGCGAGTGCCAACGACGACGATCTTATCACCAGGGAGAAAAGCAGCGCAAAGCGCATATCCACAGTCTAGCGTTCTAATACAGCTCTGCGTTCGAACGTTCCAAACCTTGAGACTGCCATGCGATGCGGACGCGAGCATTCTATCATCCGAACTTAGAGCCAAGCATCGAATGTCTGCTCGATGACCAGGCACGTCCACGGAAAATGTTCGGCTATAATCTGGCCGCTCCCTCTTTGGCCTCTTCTCCATGTAGACCACGTTGTAGACTTCAAGCTGATTGTTTGTAGTGCTCAGCAAGATTGAGACCGACTTTCCAGACTTTCCACCAGCCCAATCCATTGATCGTACCTTACCGCCCGTTCGGACAATCACATGAGGTACGAAGACCTCTGTGACCATGGCAGTGGACAGATCATCCGGCCTGTCGTCAATATCCAGAGGCGGGTTTTCCTTCTTCTCCCCCGCTTCCTTTTCACGCCTTCTCTTCTTCTTCCTTGCCAGCGTCTTCTGTATCTCACTTTCTGACCTGATCCGCCAAAATTCAATGGCCTTTTCAGATCCATGGAAAGCCACCAAGTCTCGAGTGGGGTGGAATGAGAGGCCTGTTGTGCGATCTTTGCCTTGCCGGTAGAACGAGCCACGATCTTTCAGTACCTTGTCCGACTGATCTCCAGACGCAGATGAGAGTCTAGTGCCGTTGATCGACCATACCCTCAGCTCGCCCTCGTTGCCAGCAGTAATGCAACCGCTGTGATCTGGTGACAATCCCAAGCTCCAGCATTCTCCGTTGCTCTGAGCTACATGAGTTTCAATGCAGTGCTGTGCAGAAAGGTCCCATAGTTTGATCAAGGCATCCTTGCTAGTTGAAATGAGAAACCCCATTCCATCCTCTGTTCCATTTCCGGACCCATCGAGGGCCCCATCTTCCACATTTAGCGGCCTTCGCAGGAAATTGAGAGACGTAATCTGATCCTTATGTCCCTTCAACCTGAATAGGCCTACTTCGGCAACGAGATCCCACAAGATTATGTCTGTGTCCCTCGAACCACTTGCAAGTCGTACACCAGATTCGTCGAATTGAAGATGGGTGACTGCTGATTTGTGGCCGTTGAACGACACGATAACCGTGGCTGTTCTCGAGTCCCATATTCGTATCTTTCCATCCTCGTAGCCAACCGCAAACACGTCAACGTCAACCTGGCTATGGCAAAGGTTTGTCACCTGTGCGCTATTGCTTGACTCTGACCATCGACCTGTAAGTTCGCCTTTCTTGAGGTCCCAGTATAGAATGTCTTCATTGGCGCCAACGACCGCTTTTCCGGCCGAGGAGCCCTTGCCCTTGGTTGACAGTTGATCAGGAATCCAGAGAGCGTTTGAGGAGGCCGAGCAGATCTGACCAAAGGTCTTGGAATGCTCAAACTTGCTACGTCAGTCAGGATATTGTCATAGCGACTGATCAAACATTTAGAGACTCACAGGTATGATTTGACCATGATATGGCTCTCGTGTAGCGCACACTCGGTCTGCAAAACCTTTTTCGCTTTCACTGGTGCTTTGGAATTTACCCGCGGCGCCAAGATTTTCCGCCCACTGTCTCAGCCGGAGGGGAGTTTGGGGGCATCCCGCCGGTAGACTAGGAGGCTTTCCTCAAGTGCACATTTCTACAGGAGCTCCGTCTCTCCCTTTAATCATGCTTCTTCTTGACTACCAAAATGTCCTGATCCAGTCTATTCTCACAGAAAGATTCGCGTCTGGAGCATCCCCTGTTTCAATTGATCAAACTGTATCTGACTTCGATGGGGTCACCTTCCACATTTCGACACCTGCAGCAAAGACTCAGATCTTAGTGTCTCTCTCCGTCAAATGCTATCGGGATCTTCTCCAGTATGGTGCCGAATCTGTGCTGCAACGCGAGTACGGCACCTACATCACGGATCCAGAAGCTGGTTACGACTTCAGCATCCTGATTGATCTCGAGCAACTGCCAGAGAGCCCGGACGAAAGGGAAGATCTTATCCGCAGAATCAGTCTACTCAAGAGGAACGCCATGGCTGCACCGTTCGAGAAAGCGTTTGACGAGTTTTCCTCCCTGGCCGAAGAAGCAAGCCATTACACTTCAGAGTCAGCACCACAAGGAATCGAGGAGGGTGGGGCAGTCATGGCCATACATTATCGCGAGGAGGAAGCAATCTACATCAAGGCATCTCACGACCGAGTCACCGTCATTTTCAGCACCATCTTCCGAGACGAGACAGATCGAATATTTGGCAAAGTGTTCTTACAGGAGTTTGTGGATGCAAGGAGAAGAGCAATACAGAATGCCCCGCAAGTGCTGTTT
>JAABUK010000253.1_pt1 | contig 122579 bp, 116 predicted proteins | sample 5559141 | NCBI WGS metagenome assembly JAABUK01 (sample SAMN10711869, study PRJNA513367) | rock metagenome | isolation source: Antarctica rocks | place: Antarctica: Victoria Land, Pudding Butte nord | collected 2016-01-03 | reverse complement strand
TAGAAGAGGACCGCTTTTTCGGCTTTGGCGAGCCGCTGGAGCGTGGGGTATTCTTGTGGTTCACACTCTAAGAACACCACCCTGGCCGCATCTGCAACTAACAAAAGCTATTTATGCAACAACGCCGATGACGAGGATCACTTTTCCGAGGCAGACGCAATAGGCAGGAGGTTTCAACTAAAAAAGTCATCGCATATCATCTCCATAAAGCGCCTCACGACTCGTCTCTTCAATGGACAATGGCCTCGCATCGGGGGCACTTTCTGCGAGGAGGCGCATATTTTCTCTCCATTCAGTCATCTCTGCCTCTGAAGGTCGGTGCAGCGTACTTTGAGCGGCCTCTACGGGGCCAGCCAACTCGGCGGCTTCTTCGGGGGTAATCAAGTTGGCGTCGCGCAGAGCGTCGGCGGCGCGGCGAAGTTTAGCTTGATAATTGGCGTCGGCGCGGGCGGCGCTTGAGGGGATTTCAAGGGTTAATGTCATGGTGGGGCCTTACTCTCCAATATGTACGGCTAAAAAGCTGGTGCTGAGGTCGCCTTTGCGGAAGGCGGCGTTGGCAAAAATCTGCTTGTGATACTCTAAATCGGTCTTGATGCCAGTGATTTCCACTTCGTCCAGCGCCCGCTGCATCCGGTTGATGGCGGCGTCGCGGGTGTCGTCCCAGACGATGATTTTGGCGATCATTGAGTCGTAATACGGCGGCACATCGTAGCCCGAATAAACGTGTGTGTCGATGCGGACGCCGAGGCCGCCGGGAAAGCGCAGGCCGGTGATTTTGCCTGCGCTTGGCGCGAAGTCGCGGGCAGGGTCGCGGGCGGTCAGGCGCACTTCAATGGCATGGCCGTTCCAGTGAATATCGCGCTGGCTAAAGGGCAGCTTCTCGCCTGACGCGACGCGAATCTGCCACTTGACGAGGTCAATCCCGGTGACCATTTCCGTGATGGGATGCTCGATTTGCAGGCGCGTGTTCATCTCCATAAAGTAGAACTTGCCGTCAGGTGCGGCGATGAACTCCACGGTCCCGGCATTGGTGTAGCCCGCCGCTTTGGCGGCTTTGACGGCGGCATCGCAGATGCGCTTGCGGACCCCGGCGTCGAGGTGCGGCGCGGGGGCCTCTTCCACCATCTTTTGATACCGGGCGGTTTGCAGGGAGCAGTCCCGCTCGCCGAGGTGCAGGACGTTGCCATGCTCATCGGCCAGAATCTGGACTTCAATGTGGCGGAACGTCTCAATGAACTTTTCAATATAGACATCAGCGTTTCCGAACGACGACTCGGCTTCCACCTGCGCGGTCTTTAAGATTTTGGGGAACTCCTGCTCGTTCTGCACCACGCGGATACCCCGCCCGCCGCCGCCGCCCGCCGCTTTAACCATCACCGGGAAGCCGATTTTGGCGGCCACTTTGGCGGCTTCGAGCGGATCGCGCAGGGCGGTGTTCGTTCCGGGGACAATCGGAACGCCCGCTTTTTCCATTGTCGCCCGCGCCTGAATCTTGTCGCCCATCGCTTCAATCGCGGCCACCGGCGGCCCAATATATTTGAGGCCGATGGCGTCGCACATTTCGGCAAACGAAGCCACTTCGGCCAGAAAGCCAATGCCCGGATGCACGGCATCGCAGCCGGTGATGACGGCGGCGCTGAGAATGTTGGGGGCATTCAGGTACGACCCCTTGCGCTCCGGCGGGCCGATGCAGACGGCTTCATCGGCGAGGCGCACATGAAGCGAGTCGGCGTCGGCCTGCGAGTACACGGCGACGGTGGCAATTTGAAGCTCGCGGGCGGCGCGGATGACGCGAACGGCAATGTCGCCCCGGTTGGCAATGAGGATTTTTTTAAACATAATGAAGATAAGGAAAAGAGAAAAGGGCAGGGACAAGCCCTGCCCCTCCGGGTTTGTTCATTCGGAGCGCGTTTTTACTGGCCTTCGTCCCCGCCGCCGCTATTGGCCGGAACGCTGCCGCCCATCGGCGGCAGGGTGACGCCGCCGGGGCCGCGTCCGCCGGGCGCGGAGGCTGCACCACCACCGCCAAGGACGACCGGAGCGGCGTTCGGCGCGGCCCGTCCGTGGCCGAGGTCAACAATCGCGCCGGTGTTCGGGTCAAGCTGAAACTGACAGCCGGGGGCGTGGACTAAATCGTCGGTCGCGCCGTACTTTTTAAGCTGCTCGAAGTTCTGCGGCGAGCGGTCATTGTGGTCGCCTTTGTACATCGTCACGGCATCCGTAAGCTGCGATTGATAGGTGCTGCACACGGCCCCATACGCCTGCTGCTCGGCGGCGGGAGCGCCGTTATGCGAGCCGGGCTGCGGCGTCAGTATCTTTTTGTAGTACCACGCGGAGATGATGACAATAATCGCCAGGCTGACCAGCATACCAATCAGAGTCCACTGACCGCGACGCGAGGCGGGTGATTGAGAGGAGCGTTGCGGGAACATAATTTCCTCCAGCAGTTAAGCCGCGATACGAAACAAAGGCTGCCCGTATTCTACGGGAGCGCCGTCTTCGGTCAGAACGTCCGTGATTTTGCCAGCGTCTTCGGCCAGCACTTCGTTCATGAGCTTCATCGACTCAATGTAGCCAATGACCTGCCCGACACGGACGGCGGCAGCAAAAGAGAGCGGCGGCTCCGCGTGGTGAAAGATGCCGACCATTGGAGCCAGCAGCGTCAGGGCAGGCTCGGCAGCAGGCTCAGACAGCATCTCAGCAGTCAGCGGCAGGGCGGCTGCCTCCCGGCCTGCCAGGGCGGGCGGCTCCGGCGCGGCCAGCACGAGCGGGCGGCGGGCATGAATACGCTGTCCGTCCCGCTCCACGGTAATTTCGGAGACGGGAAACTCGCCAAGCACGGCGACAATTTGTTCAATAGAGTCTAAGTTCATAGTTTAAGCGTAAAGCAGAAATACTCAATAGCCTTCAGGACCTGCGATAGCAGCACCACCCCCAGTGCAAACAAAAACACCCAGGCGATGAAGCCGTACTCGCCGGTGTGCAGCACCGTCAGCCCGGCGGGACTGCTGCCGAAGGCGAAGCGCTTGGTGGCGGCGTCCAGCCCGAACAAAATCTGGCGCACCAGACCTTGCAGCCACGGGATGTTGAGCAGCACGAACGCCGGACAGGCAATCAGCGCCGTCGTCGTCAACGCTTTGTACTTCTGCCGCTGATGCTCGTTGTAGATGACGCAGTTGCGGCAGCGCTCGCGCTTGGCCTCGGGGGATAAATGCTGCGGCTTTGCCCGGCCCATCTTCAGAGCCTGGTCCGCCCGCGTCATTTTGTCCTTCCAGTCGGGCGCAATCATGGCCTGAAGAACAATGTGCTCCTCGCACATACAGCCTTCTTTGTACCACCAACAAGGGCCTTGCTTTTTCAGATAAATCGGGCAGTGGACACGGATATAATCTTTGCAAAACGGCCCTTCCCAGCAGCGGCCCAGAAAGACTTTGCGCTGCGTGGACGACTTCTGCACCGCCGTTCCCGCGCCGTATTTGGCATTGACCCGCCCAATCGCCGCCCGCTCGGCGGCTTCCCCAAGGCGGCGACCCAGATCAACCAGCGTCCACAAAGCCCCCGGCACGGCAGGCAGCCAGGCCAGCGACTGAAAGCCTGCCGACGCCGCTTGTCCTGGCCCACCCTGTGTCAGATGCTTCAGGAGGTACGCCTGCGTGGTCACAAACGGCACGCCGACATAGAAAAACGCAGCGACGCCCAGCAGCCAGTAGCCCAGCCCTTCAGCCCGCGCACAGCAGACCAGAAGCGAAGCGATTGCCACGGCGGCGGCAATCTCGAGCGCGTGAAAGACCAATGCGACGTTTTCCAGCGTCACCTGCCGCCGGGCGGCGGGCATCTGCCCCATCGCCTCATGCGACCACGCCCCGGTCCAGAGGCCGCTCAGTGCATACAGCAGGAGCAGAGCAAAGACCGGGGCGCTCAGGCCAAGCACCCGGCGCGAGGCCCTGTCCCACCAGAGCGAGCCGCTGCCGCGCCCGCCTTTCGGCTTTTTGCGATACGCCGCAGGCAGCGGGGCTTCCGTCAGATCAATGCGTTCCGCCATCGGGGAATGGCCTCCCGAACCACAGGGATAGATTTACTTCACGCGCTCCAGATACTGATCGCTGCGCGTGTCGATTTTGATCTTGTCGCCGACTTTCACAAAGAACGGGACGCTGACCACGGCTCCGGTTTCTACCGTCGCAGGCTTGCCGCCACCGGAGGCGGTGTCGCCCTTTTCGCTGCCCGCTGTTTCGGTCACTTCCAGCTCCACAAAGCTCGGGATTTCAATGCCGATAATGGCGTCTTTGTGGGTCAGCACGCTCAGGTCCATGTTCTCTTTGAGGTACTTGACGCTGTCGCCGATCTGATCTTTGGGGACACCGATCTGCTCAAAGGTTTCCGGGTCCATCAGAAAATACTCGGAGCCGTCGTTGTACAAATACTGCAGCGGGCGGCGCTCCAAAAATGCCTGCTCCACGCGCTCCCCGGCCCGCCAGGTTTTCTCAATGCTGCGTCCGTTTTTGATATTCTTCAGCGTGGAGCGCACGAACGCCCCACCCTTGCCGGGCTTGACGTGCTGAAAATCGGTGATCGTGAAAATATTGCCATCCATCAGGATGGAGATGCCGTTACGAAAATCGCTGGTGTCCATGACCGCGTAAAACTCCTGTTAGAACTCTTTAAAATTCTTCTGTATTTGCCACAAAAAATGAGGAATGCCAGATTATAGCATATCAGGCGGCCTTTGACAATCAAACACGGTCATTGCGGAACCGCTGACGCGTCCCATCGTCGAGCCGCTCATAGTGCTCGCCGGTATAGTCGGCGATGACCCGGTTCCAGAAAGCCACGGCAGGCCGGTTTCCGGCAAGCTGCTCGACTTCCCACCGGCCCCGAAACTGGTCAAACACGGCCCGCGCCGCCGCTTCCCCCACCCCCCGGCGGCGATATTTGTGGGCCACAAAGAAGTCCAAGACCTCAAAGTCCGTCTCCGGCGATAGAAACGCCGGGCCGGGATTGACAATCACAAAGCCCGCAGCCTTGCCGTCAGCATAAAGCAAGAACCGGCGGCAGTCCCCGCGTATCCACCAGTTGTAAGTGGCGCATTCGTCATGTGTGCGCGGCATCGGGACGCCGAAGGCTGTCCATACGGGCAGGCCCCACTCATTCAGCGCGAGCAGGTCATCCCACTGACTCAGCTCGGAAAAGTAGACGGTGAACAGATTACGCAGCGTCTGCGCGGTGCCTTCGGTTTCTTCGGCGAGCGTGACTTGCATCAGTAAAAACCCCTCAATACAAACAAGCCGTGGCCCAAGAGAGCCGTGGGATCAGAATCCTCGGCTGTGGGGCGCGGACGCCTTCTGTCCGCCTTCGGGGACAAGGAGACAGGCAAGGATTAGTCCTCTTCTTTCTCCGCGCAGGCGGAGAGATGGCCGCAGGCCGCACAGCCGAGGAATTCATTCCCACTGATCCTCTGTGGAATTATTTATTTTGAGACAAATACTACACACGTTTCATGGATCGCCGGTGGCCGTCGAATGCATAGCAGCCGTTTTCTGACAGTGTTGATGCCCACGCCCCACGTAAAGCCAGCAAAACGGGTGACGATGGTGTATATCAGCGGCTTGACAAAGAGACTTGGCCGTGATATACTGTCTCTATCGTTGCCGATATACTCGGCTCTGATAACCGCGAGAGCCAGTCGGCTCCCGCGTTTTTTGTTTTCAAAACCCCTGCCCTAGACGCCCAGACCTGCCAAAGTCTCCCGCACCTGCGCCACGTACCCGCCGCCAAATAAGTTCAGATGGTTCAGCAGGTGATACAAGTTATAAATCGGCAGCCGCTCCCGCCAGCCGGACGCGAGGGGATTGGCGTCGGTGTAGGCATCATAAAACACCTCGGGAAAGCCGCCGAACAGCGCTGTCAGCCCGATCTCCGCTTCCGCCCAGCCCCAGTGCGCGGCAGGGTCAATCAGCACGGGCTGCCCCTCTTCGTCGCAAATCACATTGCCGCGCCACAAATCCCCGTGCAGCAGGGCGGGCGGCTGCACCGGGACGCGCTCGGGCAGCATGGCGCACAGCCGCTCCACGCGGGCGAGGTCGGCAAAAGGGAGACGCCCGGCATCAAGCGCCCGCCGCGCCTGAAAGCGCAGGCGCTGTTCGGCAAAAAACTCGTGTCCATTTACGGTCCACGGGTTCGGCTGCGGCGTTGCGCCAATGAAGTTATCGTGGGCAAAGCCGAACTGAGCCGACGGCGTCTGATGAAGCACGGCAAGCTGCTCTCCCAGCACCGGCCAAAAGTCGGCAGCAGACGAGGACGGGCGCAGGTCTTCCAGCAGCAGGAATGCCGGGGCCGAAAGCAGCACCTCCGGGACACGCGGCCCGCCGGGAACGCGCAGGGCGGCCAGGCCGTCCGCCTCGCAGGCGAAGAAGCTTGGCGGCGCGGCGGCATGGGTTTTCAGCACGACCGAGCGGCCAGACCTCAGCGTCAGCCGCCGCACCACGCTGATGTCGCCGCCGGACAGCAGCGCGGCCCCCATGACTTCGCCCCACCCCAGACCCCGCAGCCAGTCAGTGACAGTGTTTGGTATTTCGTTCATCGGAAGCGAAAAAACGACAAAATCAGGTACCACAATACCAGATACCACACGCGCCGCCCGCCGCTGAGGCCCTCGACGGTTCCCACCGCGCTGTGCAGGACCCCGGCAGGGCGCATTGCGATTTTGGTTTTGGCACACGCCCGGCAGCGCGTTCCCGCCGGGGTATAGACCGTACATTTCGGGCAGATGGGCGCTTCGCACCGCCCGCAGCGCAGGCGCGTGACGACTTTCGTGTGCTTGGTGCAGAACCACGCCCCTTCGCCCGCCGCCACAGCGATATCCGGTGTCGGGGTTAGGGCCACGCCGCATTCGCCGCAAAACTTTTTGCCGTCCGGGTTCGCCGCCCGGCACTGAGAACAGACCATATACGCCTCCTGATTGTACGCGCTTCCTGAAAAGAGATGCCGCCATCGCTCTGCGTCCACAGCACATCTTGAGGGGCCTGGGTGCCCCTCTCCTGCTCGGTCTGGGCTGGCTCTGGCTGAGGCCGCACTCCGCGCCGCCCGCACCATTCCCCCGCCCCACTGTTACCCCCGAGGTCAAACCGCTTGACGGTGTCACCGTGGTGCTGGACCCCGGCCACGGCGGGCAGGACCCCGGCACGACAGCGGGGCCGCTGTCGGAGGCCGCGCTGACGTACCGCCTGGCAAATGAGCTGGCCGCCCGTCTGCGCGACGAGGGCGCAACGGTGGTCTTCACGGTCCGAAGCCGTCAGCTTGCCCCGGCGCTCCTGCAAACTGAAGCCTCCCCCGTCCGGCCCGTCGATGCCACGCTGGCGTTGACAGGCCGCGCCCTGCGCCTGCGCCATTCCCCTGCACCGCTGTGGAACCGGGCCGCGCTCGCCAAATTGGTCTGGACCCGGCAAGCGGCCAATGACCCGGACGCCGCCCGCGACGTGTTTTTCCTGTCGCTGCATTTCGATCAGTACCGCGCCGCTGGTGTCTTCGGCAGTTTGGTCTGCGTGGATCGCCGCGCCCACGCTGTTCCTCGGCTTGCCACGGCGCTCATTCAGCAGCTCGGGCAGGGGGCCGTTCGCCCGGATGACTTCGACGGCCAGACGGGCCTGTCCGGGCATCACCTCGCGGTGCTGAACCCGGCCCGCAACCCTATTCCTGAGAAAGTGCTGCTGGAAGTGGCAACTCTGTCTAACCCCGGCGATGCCCGCCTCGCCGCCGACCCCGTGTGGCGCGACAACATCACCCGCCGCATCACGGCAGCGATTGTGAGCGTTCACACTGAACCTCGCTCCCCGCCTTCTTCTACGAAAGAGAAGAGGGACAGAGGGGTCGTCTTGACCCACCCATCCGCTGCCGCCGAGCGCAGGCAGGCGTCTATGACACGCTGCACTGCCAGGCCGTCGGCGAAACTCGCGCCGCCGCTTACACCGCCGGAGCCGCCGTCTTCAGCGACGGCGCGGATGAACTCATAGAGGCAGTGGACATGAAACTGCGGCCAGCCTATCGTGTTCTTGGTCGCGGCGAACGCATACGGCTTTGGGTAACGCGTGGCGCACTCAATCTGCTGAAAGCCGCGCTCGCCACCGAGAGCGGCTTCGGGGGGCGTGGCGTCGTAAGCGCGGAGCCAATTCGGGTCCATCAGGCTAAACGACAAAGCCCCCCGGCTGCCGTGGATTTCAATGCGGAGGTCGTCCTGCGTCCCCGTCGCCAGGCGGCTTGCTTCCACGACGCCGACCGCCCCGGAGGCCATACGGGCCTGCACGATGGCGATATCGTCGACGTCTACCGCGCCCATTGCGCCGCTTTTGTCGGGGCGCTCGGGGACGAACGTGTTCAAAGTCGCCCGGACTTCTCTGAACTCGCCGAGGAGCCAGCGGACGAGGTCAAAGACGTGTGCCCCCAAATCCATCACCGCCCCGCCGCCACTGCGGGCAAAGGACAGCCGCCAGCTTAACGGGCGGTTTTTATCCACATAGCCTGCGTGCAGGTAGGCCGCCCGGAATTGGTAGACGTCGCCCAGAAAGCCGTCGCCCACAAGCTCTTTCGCCCGCATCAGCGCGGGAACACAGCGATAGTTGAAGGTCATCCGGTGGACTTTGTCCGAGCCTGCGGCAAGCGCAGCGATTTCTTCCGCCTCGGCCAGCGTCCGTGTCAGCGGCTTGTCGCAGTAGATATGCTTCCCGGCGGCAATGGCATCTTTGAGGAGCGCGTGGTGAACGTCGTTTGGTGTGCAGCAGTGAATAATCTGAATATCGTCATGGGCCAGCAGGTCTTGGTAGTCCGTCGTCGCAAACTCGAATCCGGCTTGCGCCTGCGCTTTGAGGCCGCTTGCTTCGGTCGCCGTGCAGATGCCGACCAGACGGGTACGGGCCGGAAGCGGGTCGTAAAACAGCGGCAGGGTTCGGTGCGCGTAGGTATGCACCTTGCCGATGGCCCCGTAGCCGACGATGCCGACGCCGTATTCGTTCAACGTAAGCCTGCCTTCTGCCAGATGTCGTCCATTGCCGCGCCGACGGTCTTCAATCGGTCGGCGTCCGAGGGCAGGTGACTTAAATTGACAAACGGCTCTGGCGTCACCGGGCCGTCGTAGCCGATAGCCTGGAGCGCCGACAGGAAGCCGACAATATCGATCGTGCCCGTCGCGCCGGGCAGGTCCCGGACGCCGTCGAGCTGGTCATCTACGGCTACGTTTTTGGGCGCGTCGTTGACATGGACATAGACCACCTGCGCGGGGGTCAGGGCGTTTAAATCTGCTTGCGTGCCGTGCGAGGTGTACCAGTGGTAGGCGTCCAGCAGCAGCCCGATGTTGGGACCAATACGGCTGCCCAGAGCCAGCATCTCGCCCATTGTGTGAATAAACGGGTGCGCCTGCGTGTCCCGCAGGGTTTTCGGGCCGATAAACTCAAGGCCGAGCGAGACGCCCTCGTCGGCGAGTATCCGCGCTATTGGCGTGAACCGCGCCACATGAAAGTCCCGGTTTTCGTCGTAAGGCCGCGTGTCCGAGCAGGGCATCACCCATGTCATCGTGCGGGTCGCCCCCACCGCCGCCGCCGCACGGGCTTGCCGGGGCAGGTGTTTCAGGCCCTCCGTCCATACCGCTTCGTCGCCGCGCCAGTCGATTGGCAGTCCCCACCCGGCAGGCAAAATCCCCGCCGCCGCGAAGAGGTCCGTCACTGACGCCGCGCCATTTTGCTCCACCCGGTCTGCGATTTCACCGACATTGATTTCCACGCCGCCAAAGCCGCCCGTCTTTGCGGCGGCCAGGGCCTCTTCTACTGTGCTTGCCTGTACGCCAATCGCGCCGGGGCTGAGTCCTTTGAACATCAGTTTGTCCTCCGCCATGCAGTTCGCCGCCGCCGCCGCTGTTCCCTGCTTTGTTTTTGCAGCCGTCCCCGCGTGATAACGACACGGCTGGGTTGGTAGGACCCCTCCCGCTCGTTCCTCGCTCCCTCCCCTGTGAGGGGAGGGCAAAGATAATTCGGACCAGCCCCATGCCCGCCGGGGCTTAATTTTAACCCTTCCCTCACAGGGGAGGGGTCGGGAACCTTTCGCCCCCTGCACCGTGTTCGAACCGTAACAAGCTTTTCAGAAACGGAGCAGATTGAACTATGGCGACAGAACAGGCAACATTCGGCGCGGGATGCTTCTGGGGCGTGGAAGAAACGTTCCGGCAGACACCCGGCGTCACCGACACCGCCGTCGGCTACGAGGGTGGTACGCTGGATAACCCCACCTACCGCGACGTCTGCACAGGCCGCACCGGCCATGCAGAGGTAGTGCAGGTGACCTTTGACCCGGCGTTGGTGTCCTACGACACACTTTTGGATATCTTCTGGGCGAACCATGACCCGACGACCCTGAACCGGCAGGGGCCGGACCACGGGACGCAGTACCGTTCGGCGATTTTCTACGGCTCGCCCGAGCAGCAGACGACCGCCTCGGCTTCCAAAGAAAAGTGGAGCGCGAGTGGTCGCTTCCGCCGCCCGATTGTGACCGAGGTTGTCCCGTCGCAGTCGTTCTACCGCGCCGAAGAGTACCATCAGCAGTACCTCGCCAAGCGCGGCATGGCCTCCTGCCACGTTTGACAGCAGTTAAGCACTGGCCCCCTCGCCCTAGTATTAGGGTGAGGGGGCTTTTTTGCGTGTCGGCAGGAATCGGCGGGGCGCGAAGCGAACAGGCTGACGGAGGATACGCGCCATGACACCGCCCGCTCACTCTGTCCCCCCGTCGCCGTTTGCCGGACGCTTGCAGGAAGGCGAGCGGCTTTTGTGGGAAGGAACGCCCGACCCGCGCCTGTTTGCCCTGCCGAAGATCGTGACCGGGCTGCTGGTGATTATTCCCGTCCTGCCGCTGGTGTTCCTGGCAGAGAGTGCCCGCACGGGGACGCCGCTCGTGTGGCTGTCCGCGAAGACGCTCGTGGTCAGCGTACTTACATTCGTGGGCATGGCGGTCTATCTGTACCAGCAAAGCCGTTCTCAGGCCCAGGCGGCGGCCTACGCGCTCTCGGACCGCCGCGTCTTCATCCGCCGGTTGGAGCGGCTGACCTCCCAGGACTGGCGGCCCCGTGTAGACGAGTTCGCGCTCCCTGCCCTGCGGCCCAAGTTAAGAATACTGGGCGGTGGGCGCGGTACGATCACCTTTGGCGGCCCGGTGTGGCAGTACGAAAGGGGGTTCCGGGCGATCCCCGACGCCGCCGAAGTCTTCGCCCTGCTGACCGAGGCGCGGGCGGCGCTGGCCGGGCCGGGCACCGCCCAATCAGGGCCGTACTACGCTCAAGCAAAAGCGAAGCCAACCGCCCCCGCCCCGTTTTCGCTGGCAGACCTTTTACGGGCGGGCGAAACGGTTTTGTGGGAGGGCGGCATGGACGCCGCGACGGATCGCCGGGCAGGGGCTTGGGCACTGCCGGGCATTGCGGTGGTGATGGCAGCCATTGGCGGCTGGATTTTGTCTTGGTTCGGCGGCTGGACCTGGCTTTGGCAGACGCTCATCTTTGTCGGCTCCAGCGCGGTCGTGGCCGCAGTCGCCCGCTCCGATTACCGCTCTCCCAACGGGCCAAGATATGTCCTGACAAGCCAGCGTGTCTTAGTTCTCCATGGCATGAAGCAAGGGCAGCCGACGAAAACCGAAGAGCGCGAGCTTTGGGAAACGGCAGCAATGAAACTCAAAGCGGGCCGGGACGGCTTCGGCACAGTTATTTTTGAGAAGAAGACGCGCTTCGTCTGGCACGGGCAGAGCGGCACGGTGGAAACCTATGAGTTCAGCTTCAAACACATCGCTGACGCCGGGGCCGTCTTCGCGCAAATCCAGGCCGCCCGCACAGAAATGAAGCCTCAATTCTCACCATATGCGAATCGCGGAAACTATTTTGTTCCGCCCCCCTCCCGCCCCTTGTCCTAACTCTCAAGCCCTGATGCAATCAGCCCATCGTTAGTCCCCGGTGCAGTTCGTTAGCAACCTGTCTGCGGCGTATCGCCGTGGCTGCCGTGAAGCCGACTTCACACCACCGGACCCCGTCTCTACTCAGCGCGGGACGTGCCAGGGATACCCTTCGTCCGACGCTGAGTCGGCGTGGCCCCCCCGGCCCTGAGACCGCCGCCAAAGCCGCCGTGGCGGAAGCGCAGCTTAAAAAGCTCTATGATGAGCTGGTGCTGGTTCAAAAAGACCTCGGGGCCGTGGAAGCGCAGATTGCCGAAGCGGAGAACATCCCCGCCCTGCTGACCGAAGTGCGCCGCAAGCACAGTGAGCGCGTTCGGGCGGAGCGGGCGGTCCGCAAGGAAGAGCGGGCGCGGAACAAAGAAGACAGGCAGGCCGAGACCGCCCGCTGGCGTCGGCGCACCCTGCCTTATCTGGGCGCGGGCGTCTCATCGGGGCTGGTTTACGAGGGCGGGGACGCATCAAAAACGGCGGCGATGGGCCTGCCCGCGCTGGTCTCAGCCTCGGATTTAGCGCTGGCGATTGGGATTGATGAGCGCGAACTGGCATTTCTGACTTATCACCGGCAGCGGCGGGGACGGACCGTTATTCGCGGTTTTTGATCCCCAAGCGCAAAGGCGGGACGCGAGTGATTTCGTCGCCGAAGCCGCGCCTGCGGGTGGCGCAGGACTGGGTACAGGCGCACATTCTGGCCCCCCTGCCGGTTCACGGCGCGGCGGCGGCCTTCCGGCCCGGCCTGTCGGTGGCGGACAATGCCAAGCGGCACACCGATTCGGCGGTCGTCGTTCGGCTGGACTTCAGGGACTTTTTCCCGTCGCTGACCCTGCCGCGCATTCGGCGCTTGTTTCAGAGCTTTGGCTACAATCCGGGCGTCGCAAGTTTGCTGCCCCTGCTTTGTACCGAAGCCCCGCGTGTGGCGGTCACTCTGGACGGCGAGCGGCATTTTGTGGTCCTCGGCGAGCGGGTGCTGCCGCAGGGGGCGAGTCCATCGCCTGCGCTGACAAACCTTCTCTGCCGCCGCCTTGATGCCCGGCTCACCAGCGCGGCACAGTCGCTCGGCTCCCGCTATTCGCGCTATGCCGACGATCTAGTCTTCTCACGCGCCGACAGCACCGCCCCGGTGGGAATGCTTCTGGCGCTGGCCCAGCAGATTGTAGCGGACAGTCAGCTTGTCATCAACGAGGACAAAACCGTCGTTCTGCGTCCACAGCACCGGCATGGTGACGGGCGTGGTGGTCAGCGAAACCCCGCACGTTTCCCGCGCCGCCCTGCGCCGCTTCCGGGTTATCCTGCACCGCTGCCGGACGCCGGAAGGCATCGCGGCGGCGTCGCAGGAGATGGGCTGCGATGTCCGCGCCTATGCCTCGGGATACCTCGCGTTCCTGCACATGGTCTCGCCGGAGCAGGCCGCACGGGTGCGTACCACGCACCCATGGCTGTCGCAGTGGCGAAGCTAGGAAGGTAGGTCTCCGGTTCGGGTACAATCACCTTATGACTTACGACCCCGCCCTCCTGCGAACGCTGCCCCTTGACGGGCGAACCGTCCACTGCCACGTCCTCGACTCTGCGCCGCCGTCCCCACACACCACGCCAGTCGGCCTGCCCATCATTTTGCTGCACGGGCTGGGCTGCTCCTCGGATGCCTGGGGGCCTTCGGTTGCGGCGCTCAGGGACCGGCGGGTGGACCACGCCGTTTATATCCCCGATATGCCCGGCTTCGGCTGTTCGGAAGGGCCGTCCCGCGCCCTCAGCATGGAAGAGCTGGCGGACTGGGTCGTGCGCCTGATGGACTCTTTCGGCGTCACGCGGGCACATCTGGCGGGCAACTCGATGGGCTGTCAGGTCGCGCTGGCCCTGGCCCATCAGCACCCGGACCGGGTGGGGGGCATGGTGCTGGTAGGGGCCACGGTCGGCGGCGAGCCGGTCAGCTTCGGGCGCTATGCGATTGGCCTCCTGCGCGACGGCTGGCGCGAGCCGCTGGACTACAACCTCGCTCTCACCCGGATGTACGCGCAGATGGGCGTCCCGCGCTACCTCGCCACCACCCGGAAGATGCTCGAAAACGAGCCGCTGCACTACACGGCTTCTATTAACGCCCCCGTCTTGGTCGTGCGCGGCGAGTTCGACGGCATCATCCCCGACCGCGCCGCCCGCGAGCTGGCCGCAAGTCTCCCGCACGGTCAGTTCCGCCGCCTCGACGGAACCGCCCACGCCCTGATGTTCAGCCGCCCCCGCGAGTTCACCGAAACCGCCCTGCCATTCTGGGCATACGCAGCAGGCATCCCTGACACAGAGTAAAACGATCCTGCAACTATTTTCGCTGCCGCGTGTCTTTGAAACTGTGTAGAAAGTTGGCGGATAGCCCCCTAACCCCCAATTCTGGGGGAACAGGAAATAAGGAAGGAAGCCCCTCCTATTCTACTCTGGCTCCCCCAGAATTGGGGGCGGGGGGGCGATCTGGTCTTGGCACAGGCTTTCTATACGCTCTCTAAGAAAACGACTAAGAAAACGACTATGAAAACCAGTGCGCGCCATTTTCAGGCCGGTCTTGCTCACTTCAAGGCGGGTGACTTCGAAGCAAGCATTCCTGAGTTTCGGGAAGCACTGGACCACGAGCCGCAGTTTCCCGAAGCGCGTCACAATCTGGGCCTCGCTTATACAAATCTGGGGCGTTTTGAGGAAGCTCTTTCTCAGTATCAGGCACTCCTGCGCCTGAAGCCCGACAACGCTGAGTATCATAGCAGCCTCGGCTCTGCCTTGCTGAATCTTGGCGACACCGAAGCCGCACGCGCCAAGTTTCTGGAGGCCCTTGCCCTTGCGCCGAACCTGCCCGCAGCCAACTATGGCTATGGAAATATACTGCGGCATCAGGGAAGCTTGGACGCCGCCCGGCACTATCAGATTGCTCTACGATTTCAGCCTGAGTTTGTAGACGCTCATCTTAATTTGGGTCTGGTCTTCCTGCGTCTCAAAGACTACGACACGGCAATCGCGCAGTTTCGTGAGTGCCTGAGGCTTCAGCCGGACTACGACAAGCCGCATTTTAATCTGGGAACGGCTTTTCGCAGGCAGAAGCAATGGGCCGAAGCCATCGCCGAGTACGAAATTTACCTTGCGGCTAACCCGGCTTCCTCGGAAACCCATTTTTATCTGGGGGTCTGCTGGCTGAAAGAGCAGCAGTGGAAACAAGCGGAATATCACAACCGGGAAGCAATCCGTCTCAAGCCTGATTACGGCGATGCCTACTGCAATCTGGGGGTCGCTCTAGGAAAAACAGGCCGTGGTAAGGCTGCAATAGATGCTTACCAAGAAGCCATTCGGCTCGACCCCGAAGACAGCCTGACCCGAAATAACCTTGCGGCTCGGCTGGAAAGCTCCGGCCAAATGAAGCGTGCCGAGGAAGAATGCCGGGCAATCTTCGCGCTGAAACCCGATGACGTTCGTGCCCATTACAACCTCGGCAACCTTTGCCGCAAGCAGGGCCGATTGGAAGAAGCTCAGGCCGAATACGAAACCGTGCTTCAAGCCGACCCGAACCACTTCGGTGCTTGCTTCAATCTGGGGGCGACCTGTGAGGGGCGCGGAGCAATAGAATGGGCGGTCATCTACGGGCGGCGGGCCGTGGCTCTCAACCCGGACAGCATCAAGGCGCACAATAATCTGGGTCGCTATCTTTGTCGGCGGAAAGATTGGACAGAGGCCATTCACGAACTGCGTGAGGTGGTTCGGCTTGCCCCCGGCGACGCCGAAGTTCACTCTATTCTTGGGTCAGCACTTGTTATGGATGGGCAGTTCAGCATCGGTTTCCGAGAACTCCGGCAAGCACTTTGTCTCAGACCCTGGCATCTTTCGCTGTGGCAGAGGGTCTGGTTTGCCATACTCTACCGGTGTCTGTTTTCAGTCCAGAAAAAGCTCCGAGGCGGTCAATAAGCAACCGAACGAACACAGGGTATACTTTCGCCTATGGAAAAGTTTGACGAAGCGTTTGGTGAAGAGTTTGATATTGCCGTCATCGGCGCGGGGTCGGCGGGGCCGAAGGCGGCGCGGACAGCGGCAGAGGGCGGGGCGCGGGTGGTGATCTTTGAAGAGGAGCTGATTGGCGGCGAGTGCCTGTACACCGGCTGTGTGCCCTCCAAAGCCCTCATCCATTCGGCGACGCTGTGGGACCGGATGCGCCGGGCGTCCGACTTTGGCCTGCCCGCGTTCACTGGCGGGCCGGTGGATTTTGGGGCCGTCATGCGGCACGCCCGGCAGACGATTGAAGCCGTCGGCGGCGACCCGCACGCGGACCCGTTCGCCCGCCGGGGCATTCGGACCGTCACCGAGCGGGCGCGGTTTGTGGACGCGCACACACTGGAAACTGCGAAAACGAACACGCGCTTTTGGGCCGCGCAGACTATTCTCTGCACCGGCTCCCTGCCCGCCGTGCCGCCTATCCCCGGTCTGGAGGAGGCCGGGTACGACACCAACCGCACCGTGTTTGACTGGACGTTTCTGCCGCCGCGTGTTATTATTCTCGGAGGCGGGGCCATCGGCTGCGAACTGGGGCAGGTGTTCCGCCGCTTCGGCGCGGAAGTCACCATTCTGCACAACGGGGCGCGGATACTCGCCCGCGACGATGCCGACGCCGCGCAGGTCTTGCAGGACCAATTGATGGCCGAAGGCGTTCGCATTGTCACCCACGCCAAAACGCACCGAGTCACCCGGCGCGGAACCGAAAAAGTGTTCCACATGGAAGATGGCGAAGAGATTGCCGCCGAGGCCGTTCTGGTCGCCGCAGGCCGCAAAAGCAATGTCGGAGGGCTGAACCTCGCCGCCGCCGGGGTGCATTGCGATGAGGGCGGGCGGCTGCACACGGACAAGCATCTGCGGACCTCGGCCCCGAACATCTGGGCGGCGGGGGACATGACCTCGGAGTTCAAGTTTACGCACGTCGCGTCGTATGAAGGCGGCGTCGCCGGGACAAATGCCCTGGCTGCCCTGCGCGGGGAGCCGCCGCCGCTGGCCGCTGACTACCGGGTCATCCCGCGTGTCACCTACACCGACCCGGAAGTGGCAAGCGTCGGCCTCACGCCCGCGCTCGCCCGCCTGTCGCACCCCGCCGAGGATGTGGAAGTGGCCCGATTTTCGTTTGCCGATTTAGACAAGGCTATCATTCTGGGCGACACGCACGGCTTCGTACAAATCGTGTCCCTGCCCGACGGGACGATTTTAGGCGGGCAGATTGCCGGGCCGCACGCGGGCGCTCTCATCAACGAGCTGTGCCTCGCCATGCACGCCCGCCTGCCGGTCTGGGAAATCGCCCGCACCATGCACGCCTACCCGACCCTGCCCGAAGCCGTCGAAGCCGCCGCCCTGTCCAGCACCCGCGCCGCGCCGCCGTATGCGATTTAGGCGTAGGCGATCTAAAGGAGAACACACTCATGGCAAGCCGCATCACTATCTATGGAAACCCTTCCCAGCCCGATGTCCGCCGCCTGCGCCGCGAGATGAACGTGCTGACACTGGAATACACCCTGCACGACCCGCGCAAAGACGACCGCGCCGCGAAGCGCCTCCACGCCGCCCTCGGTGACTCCCTGACCCTACCGCTCGTGGAAGTTCTGCGGGCCGACGACCAGGGCAGCGTCTTCCTGACCAACCCCGACGAGCCAACCCTGCGCCAGTGCCTGCAATCCGAAAACATCCTGTCCATCACCGCCTACTGGGTGTGAAGCCCCCGCCTAACGTTTGGGTCTAAAACAGCCAAAGGAGATAACCCCATGTCTGTCCCGCGTTCCGTTCGCCCGGTTCTGCTGGCCTTTGCCGCCGGATGCGCCCCGCTGACGCTTGCCCTGGCTCTGCCTGGTCAGCCCGCGCCATCTGCCGCCTCAACATCTGCCCTGGGCGTCGCCCGTCTTTTAGACAGCATCGCTCAGAGTCGCTTTCAGGACACGAATATGCAGACCTTCGGGGTGAGCCGGATCGTGCTTCCGCCGGATTCGCCCAAAGGGCGTCATCTTGCGTTCACTTTCACTGCCCGCAACCCGGAAGAAACGGATATTCTGCGGTCAGTCGAAGCCGCCCGGCGAGATTACATGGTGAGTTTTCTGCACTGCGCGACCGTGCCCTCTATTCCCGCCTATTTTATGCCGTCCCCGCATTTTGGCGGGCCAAATTCCGTGCCACACGGCAGCCTGAACGGGTCGGACCCGCTGATATTGCCGACCGCCGCCCCATACGGTTCGCTGACACCCCTGTTTTTGCACTCTCAAACGCTGGCCTCGGACTCAGCCACCGTTCAATTTGTTCAGGAGCGCGAGCGTCTCGCGGCAACCCGCGCCTTGCCTGCGCTTCTGGCGGGGAAAGAAGTGCAGACTGCTGGCTCTGACTGGACCGTGCTGATGCGTCCTGTGCTGGCCGCGCAAGACTCCTGTATTTCCTGCCACACCACCGCAAAAAAAGGCGACACGTTAGGCGTCATGGTCTATGCCGTCCGTAGCAGTGTCAACAAACTGTAACAGCTCGCATCCGCCAAAGGAGAGATTGCTATGCCTGTCGCTAAACTCCGCCCGCTTTTGCCGATTGCTCTTTCCAGTGCCGTGCTTCTGGCTGGAGCCGCGTTTCTGATGGCCGCGCCTGCCGCGCCTTCCCCGGCGGCGTTGACGCCGCAGCAGGTCGCGGACACATTAGACGGCATCGTGCAGCCGCGCTTTCAGCAGAATGCCGGGCGCTTCGGGGTCGACCGCGTTCTGCTGAATGGGCACGACGACATCTACGGGCTGTCTGCTGTTACAGCGAAAGAGAAGCGCGATTTCCGCCGCGTAAGCGCCGCGCACCGGCCCTATGTAGTGGCATTCCTGCACTGCGCTCACAAACCGGGCCATTACGCCAACTTCAAAGAGCGTGCCGATGCGGCTGCAAACCCGTACCTGGAAACGCTGGCTTCAGCTACCACCACGGAAGACGGAGCCGTAAAACTGCGTCTCTGGGCTGAAAGCAATTTAGATAAAGTTGTCCTGCCTGACCTCGCCGACCTGCGACGGGGCGACAGAGTAGACAAAGACTTCGGTAACTGGCGCGTTTCCATGCGTCCGGTACTGGCTTCGCGCCCCGCCTGCCTCGGCTGCCATGTCGGCGCGAAGAAGAACGATACCCTGGGCGTCATGGTGTACGCCGTGGACAAAAACAGTGTGAAAGCGCCCGTCCGCGCCACCAGCGAAGGCGATGACTGACCCCGCGTTCGCGCCCCCTCGGGTATAATGCCCCTATGCCTGCTATTTTTGCACTTTCTCTGCCCGAAGGAGGCACGCGATGATTGCCTCCCTGCGCGGCCTGCTCGCCCACGCCGAGGCGACTTCGATCATTCTAGATGTCGGCGGGGTCGGCTACAAAGTCAATGTCCCCGCCAGCATCCACGGCTTCCTGCCGGCCATCGGCGAGCCGGCTTTTCTGCATATCCACTTCCATATGCGGGCCGAGGAAATCTCGCTCTACGGCTTCAAGCAGCCCGATGACCAGAAAGTCTTCGAGCTGCTTCTCAGCGTGACGGGAATTGGCCCCAAAGTCGCCCTCTCCATTTTGTCCGCGCTGGATGCCGAGACGCTGGCTCGCACTGTTGCCGCCGAAGACACCCGCGCTCTGGTTCGCATCCCCGGTCTCGGCCTGAAAACCGCCCAGCGGCTTGTGCTGGAACTCAAAGACAAGCTCGCCGCGCTGGCCTTTGAGCGCAAGGTGGACGCTCTGCAAGCCAAAGCCGCCAAGCCCTCGCCTGGCGACATCTTCGACGATGTGGTGGACGGCCTCGTCAACCTCGGCTACAACCGCAACGACGCCCGCCGCGCCGCCGACAAAGCCCTCAAAGAAATCGACGACAAGGCGAACATGGGCGCGGCTCTGCGGGCGTCCCTGAATATCCTCACCGGTGCAGGCGGGAAGGGCTGACCGAATGAGGAACCGGAGGGGCGCGGTCCCCCCCTCTCTTTTTCTCTGTTACTGTCTCTGCCGCCTGCGATACAAGCCGCGCTGATGACGCCCTGATCGGCGCGGATATGAACACGGGGCTGAACCCTGTGCTTTAAAAGAGCTACCCCCCGAGTAAGGGCACAAGACGCGCCGTTTCTGCCTGACCGGGATGGGCGCACTAGCATCACCCGGATTGATTACGACAAAGCCCTGAGCGGTGTGCACGCCCACTAGGCTGCTGACGGCTGACATTGTGTTGACCTTTGGCAGCCTCGTAGGCTAGGCTTGACAACATCCGTTATTCGTGCTATGATGCCTTCAGTGCGCTGGACTTTGGGTGCAATCGGCTTGTTCTGATTATCTTTTCGGAGAAACCCATGCGCCACAGCCTCTTCGGTTCCGCCTCTTCGGTTCCGCCTCGCTAGTCTGCTGATGCTCCTCGCTTTGCTCTGGCTTGCATCTCCGTCCGCCCATGCCGATCCGCAACCGGTCGGCGTCGCCGCCAGCGGCAAGTATCTTCTGTGGAACAATATTGACAACACCAACAATGGTGCGGTCTGCCTGGCAATCAACACCAGCGGCACTTACTCCTACTATACCTATGGCCCTTACCCCGCATGGAGCGCCAAAGCTTTAGCAACCGGGACGGACGGCGTGGCCCGCATCCTGTGGACCAAAACCGATGGCAGCGCCGCCCTGTGGCGCGTGGACAGCAGCGGTGGCTTCACCCAGACAACCTACGGCCCGTTCTCCGGCTGGTTTCCCCAGAGTCTGGCTGTGGGCGGTGATAACGTGCCGCGCATCATGTGGACCTATACCGACGGCACGATGTCGCTGTGGAGCGTTGACGCCCAGGGCGGTTACACCTACCAGAACTTTGGTCCCTATTCCGGCTACACCGTATATTTGATTGCCGTAGGAGCCAACAATGTCCCTCGCATCCTGTGGTACAAAACCGACGACAGCATCTCGCTGTGGAACGGCCTGAGCGGTACACCAGGCTACTCACACACTGAGTACGGTCCGTTCTCCGGCTACACACCCATATCGCTGGCGGCAGACAGCGGCAATGCCGTTCGCCTGCTGTGGGACCATCCTTCGGACAGCACGACCTCGCTGTGGAACCTGCCGCCTAGCGGGGGCTACACCTACCAGAACTACACCAACCCGGTAGGTACCTCGCCTGCGGTAGTCAGCGCCGACCTGTCGGGGGCGGCAGGAACCGCACAGGTTCTGTACGGTCAGGGGGACGGCACGGCAAAAATCAGCTTCCTGAACGGAGCTACGCAGGTGTCAGCTGGCACCGTGGCCCCACCCGGTGCCTCCAATGGCGGCGGAGGGGGCGGCAACACCACCCCGGCGACGCCCAACCCGCACGGCAGCTATGTTCTTACCGGCTATTCCGGCGGCACACTGACTTCCTCAGACGGAACCACGACGACCCCGCAGAACGGCTACGGCAACGACTTCGGAGCCAGTTCCTACGGCGGCTCCGCCACTGTGGTCGGCGTCTATAACGGGTCTTCTTCTGCTCCTTATGTTTCCGCCAAAATAACTGGCCCCGTCTATGCCAAGTTCCACTGGACGCCGGATGCCGACCATCCGAACTCGCTGCCGCCGTCTCAGGTGACGGTCATTGAGCGATGCAAAGTCTCGTGGACACTCTACGACCCCAACAATGGTCTGAGCGGTACGTTTAACACCGGCCTGTCTCCCTCCCGCTCCTCTTCGGCCTACACATCCGGCGACTCCGTGAGCGGCATCGGCGGCGTGACGGTCAGCAGCCCCGGCGCGGACTTCCAAGTTTCGTGCAGTCCCTCGGCGACCGTTAGCGGCTACAGCAGCTTTACTTGCTCCCGCAGCACCCTTGCTTTTTCCTTCACTGCCTCCGCCGTTACCATGAACTTGGCGGGTACGACGCCTGATACAAGCGGCGTTGACAATATCTTGATCGGCCAAGTCTGTAAGCCAAGTCTCAACATTCCTGCTGGCCTGTTGGGTTCCACAACTTACGCTTGGAAAGCTTCGGGAACCAGATTTAAAAGCTGGGATGTCACTTATACCGCTGGTAAACCACAGGTGGATGCAACTCCCACAACGCCAGCCACTCCAGCAGTTCCGCCGACTTCAACCTCAACGCCTTCGCCTAGCCCTGATCTGATCACAGACGCAATGCCGACTTGGTACTGGAATGAAGTAGTCGTCAACCCTCACACAAAAATCGAGACCATTATTTGTACGGCAACAGTAACGCCTCCTCCTGGACAGGGCGCGGCTTTTACTCTGACTGCTCCTATTCAATCTGTGATTGTTCAAGTCCCGGCATGGACGGCAACTGGACACGGTGGCAGTATGCAGGTGAATGCATCAGACACAGCAATCAATGGCTATGCACTCTACGCGGGGCCAAAACCGGGTACGGGTGAGATAGCTGGGATGTCTTGGGAGGCAACGGTTGCGGCCCATCTTGGCTCATCATTTGGAGACGGAAGTCTAATATTGGTACAAACTGTCAACCCTCATCGGACCTATACCACCCAAGACGCTGCGGGCACAATCTCAAAATATGACTGGTCTATAAATGATAAAACGTTATTGGATACGTCTGTCATTTATCCTTGGGCTGCTTCACAGCCCGATAGCGCATCTTACTCCACAAATGACTCGCCGGGAACGCCTCTGCCTGCGAATAAAGCCTCAGCAAGCATAAGTGATCGCTTTGATGATTACCTGATGTACATTGCACCTGGTTCTTCTCAAGCTCAGGCTGTACCCTTAGCACACTTTGTTTGGAACGCAACTGCCAACAATGTGATTAAGCCTTCCACTTCAGGTGGCTGGTCCGACTATGGGGCAAAGTCAGCGGGAACAGTGACAATATCAACGGGACTCGCTCCAGGGGCTACCCCACTCCCTGGCGATCCCGCACAATCTTTTGAGGCATGGCACGATTATCCAATCTGGACGCAGGTTGCTGACGTGAACTACAGTCCCTATATAAAAGCTACTCCATGACAGACCCATTTTAGAATGATCCCTTTTGCCTCACTTAGAGAGAAAATTATGAACAAACAACTGATTGGTGCAACCGTCACCATGTTTCTCTGTACGACGATTGCGGCGTCAGGGGAACTGCCAGTTCATGCAGGCGCACAGCAGGGCGACCCAGTTCCCATTACCCCTGGACAAAGCTCAAGAAGTATCGTCCGCTTAACCCCTGCACAGAAGGCTCTAGAGCAAGAAAAGAGTCAACTGGTTGGGGATGCTCGGGCAGCCCAAAAGGCGGGGCGGTATGCTGAGGCGGTAGACGATGCGAGCCAGGCACTTGAACTGGGGCAAGACTCCGGGTTGGCTCAGGAAATCTTGGCTTATTCCCTAAACGCGCAGGGCAAATCGCAGGAAGCCCTGGAAGCCTACAAGAAAATCGTGGAAATGAATGGGGCAAGCGCACGCCTCTACGAGTTGATTCCCTATGCTCAGTTATTGCTCCAATCCGGGCAGTGGGCTAAGGCCGTGGCGGTTTACAATCAAGCCTGGCCCACTGCCAACACCAACGACTCTCTGCCGCCGCTTCCTGGCCCATTTTCTGCGGATGTGCCACAGCCAAAGGAACTCGAAACAGTGCTTCATATTGCCAGAGGTCTCGCTGGCTCCGGCTGGGGCAGCCCTGCACCGGGCGAAGAAGCAATGACGCAGTTTAGCGCCGCCCTCAAACTGATGCCGGACAATCCACTGGTGAACTACTACTACGGTCATGGCTGGCAAAAGTTGTCTCCCGCCGAGCGGGCGAAGTTGGCGGCGAAACCCGGACAGCGGGAGGCCGTGAAAGCGGCGCTAGAAAAGGCGGCGACGCTGGGAACGCCGGACGTGTCGGCGGCGGCGAAGGCGGAACTCAAGTCGCTTCGGTAACGGGCGGCTTTGACAGGATAACGGAAGCGCCCGGCGTTCTCGCATTGAGAGGCCGGGCGTTTTTGCGCTGTCTATACAAGCCTGCCCAAGCGTGTTATAATAGCCCTGCGAACGTTCCCGCGTGATTGCGCGTAATAATTCTGTTGATGATTACGAATGCACTTGTTTTCCCGAAAGGTTTTCCCGCTTATGCGATTTTTCCGCCTCATAGCAGCGGCGGCTCTGCTGGCCGCTGCCACAACCGCGCACGCGGCCCCGGCTCCGTTTCGGCCCCCCGCTGTGCCGCTGATTGCGTCTGACCCGTTTCTAAGCATCTGGTCTGAATCGGACACGCTGAACGGCTCCGCGACCAAACACTGGACGCAGCGCGTTGTGCCGCTGACGAGCCTCATCCGCATTGACGGCAAGACGTTCCGGCTGATGGGCGATGCCCCGCGTCAGCTTCCGGCGTTCCCGCAGACCAGCGTGCGCGTACTGCCCACACGCAGCATTTATGAGTTTGAGGACACCGGCGTTCATGTCACGCTGACGTTTATGACGCCGAGCCTGCCAACGGATTTGGATGTGCTGTCCCGGCCCATCACTTACTTGACCTGGGACGTGCGGGCCATTGATGGGCAGACGCATGATGTCTCGGTCTTGGACGGCATCCCCGGCCTGATGGCGGTCAACACGCCCGAAGAGGTCGTCACCTGGTCGCAGGAGGCGATGGGGCCGCTGACGGCGCAGAAGATTGGAACCGTCACGCAGAAGCAGCTTGGGGTGGCCGGAGACGATACCCGCCGCAACTGGGGCTATGCCTGCCTGGTCGCCTCCACCCGCGAGGCGCAGTCGGCGTCTGGCTCGCTGGACGAAATCGCGGAGGCGTTTGAAAGCACCGGAGCCGTGCCGATAGGCCGCTCACGCCAGGTGATGCCCCGTGCGGCGAACGCTGATCAGCCGACACTGGCCGTGTCATTTGCGCTGGGCAGTGTCGGTGACCGTGCCGTCTCCCGGCACGCGATGGTCGGCTACGACGAGCAGTACAACATCAAATACTTTGGCGACAAGCTGCGTCCTTACTGGCGGCGCGACAATATGCCGCTGTCCACGCTGTTTCAGACCGCCGACAAGCAATACAAAGACCTGACCCGTCGCTGCGAAAGCTTTGACCGGGACCTGATGGCCGACGCCGAAAAAGCGGGCGGGCCGAAGTATGCGCTGATGACCGCGCTTGCCTACCGGCAGTGTCTCGCCGCCAACGGCCTCGCCGCTGATGCCGCTGGCAAGCCGATGCTGTTCACCAAAGAAAACAACTCCAACGGCGACATCGCCACAGTGGACGTCTTCTTCCCGCAGGACCCCATGCTGCTTCTGCTGTCCCCGACACTGGCAAAAGCCTCGCTTGTGCCCATCCTGAACTACGGCGCGTCCCCGCGCTGGAAGTTCCCGAATGCCCCGCATGACCTCGGGACCTACCCGATTGCACGCGGCACGGACGACGGCGGCGAGCAGATGCCGGTCGAAGAGTCCGGCAACGTCCTGATTTTGTGCGATGCCATCGCGCAGCAGGAAGGCAATGCCAACTGGGTGACGCCCTGGTGGCCGCATATCAGCCAGTGGGCGCAGTATCTGGAGAAGTATGGGCAGGACCCCGAAGACCAGCTTTGCACCGATGACTTCATGGGGCATCTCGCGCACAATGCTAATCTGTCCGTGAAAGCCATTGTCGCACTGGCCGCCTACGCCGACCTGTGCAAGATGCGCGGCGAGACCGCAAACGCCGTCAAGTACCGGACACTGGCCGAAGGCTTTGCAAAGCATTGGATGCAGGTCGCGGACAGCGGCAAGGTGTCCCTGCTGGCCTTTGACAGGCCCAATACATGGAGCCAGAAGTACAATCTGGTTTGGGACAAGCTGCTCGGGCTAAACGTCTTCCCCGCCTCGGTCTCGCAGAAAGAAGTCGCCTACTACAAAACCCAGATGCAGCCCTATGGCCTGCCGCTGGATTCGCGCACGCTTCAGACCAAATCTGACTGGACCACCTGGAGCGCCACACTGGCCGACAACAGGGCCGACTTCGAGGCCCTGACCGACCCGATGTACACGTATCTGGACGAGACGGCGGCCCGCCGCCCGTTCGCCGACTGGTACACCACGAACGACGTCAACAGCGTCATGTTCAACGCCCGCCCGGTCGTCGGCGGCGTCTTTATTAAGATGCTGGAAGACCCGAAGATGTGGAAGAAGTGGTCGAGCAAGGGCAAAACGCTCGTCACCGGCTGGGCACCTATCCCCGTTGCTCCCACGGTCGTTCCTGTGGTTGCTACCTCGCAGGCGACGCCCGCGACGTGGTCCTACATCACGACCAAGCCCGCCGATGCCTGGACGACGCCCGGCTTCGACGACTCGGCCTGGAAAAAGGGCGAAGCGCCCTTTGGCAACATCGTCAACCCGCGAACCAACTGGAACACATCGGACATCTGGATACGCCGCAGCCTGACTTTGCCTGCGGTCAGCACGAGCAACTTGCAGCTCTACATGGTGCATGATGAAGACGCGGATGTGTATGTCAACGGCGTTCTCGCCGCCTCCGAGTCGGGCTTCAACACCGGCTACGAGGCGGTCCCCATTGAACCCGCCGCGCTGGCCCTCCTGAAGCCTGGCGCGACCGTTACCCTCGCCGCGCACGTTCATCAGACGGCGGGCGGTCAGGGCATCGACATTGGCCTGGTCAATGTCATTCCCGCCGCGCCCGGCGCGAAGTAGCCCCCTTAAGGGAGGGGCGCGATTTATCGCGCCCCTCTTTTTCTTTACGGCACAATCACTGCCTTCACGACCGCGTGCGCCTCCACATCGGCGAGTGCCTGCCCGGTGTCTTCCAGCCCGTAGCGGCGCGAAATCAGCGCCGTCCAGTCGAAGCGGCCTTCCAGCCGGGCCAGCATCTCCCGCGCCCGCCAGACATGGCTGAAATCCACGCCCCAGCAGCCGCGTATCTCTAAATGCTTCTTGTTGATGTCCAGATGCGGGTTAATCGCCACGCTCCCATTGTCCGTGTACTGGCCGACCACCACATACCGCCCGCCGTCGCGGGCCAGAGCGCAGCCCAACGGGACCGCGCCGGGATTGCCGCTGGCCTCAAACACCACATCCGCCCCGCGCCCGCCCGTCGCCCGCCGCACAGCCGCCACAGTGTAGGCATCAAGCGGAATAGCCGCATCCGCGCCCATTGTCAGAGCCGCCTCTCGGCGGCGCGGGACGCCGTCCACCACGCCCACCCAACTTGCGCCCGCCGCCGCCGCGAGGGCGCACAAACTGAGGCCCACTGGCCCCGCGCCCTGCACCACCACGCGGTCGCCGAGCTTGATCTCCGCCCGGTCGGCGGCGTGCAGGGCCGTCGGCAGGCCGCACCCGCCGCCAATCCACTGCTCCGGCGAGACGCTTCCCAGACGAACGATTTTGACGCCCGGTTTCAGGTACACCTGCTCGCTCCACCCCCCGAGCAGGCCGTCGTCCGCGCCGAGCGTGATACCGTACACGCGCCGGTGCGGGCAGCGCGTGGTTTCTTTAGCAACCAGGCAATACCAGCAGTCGTGGCACGTCCCCCACACATCTAAAAACGTGACAATATCGCCCGGCACGACCGGTACGCCTTCAATATCCGACACCGGGCCGCCCGTGTGCAGCACCTCGCCCACGCTGAAATGGCCTGGGATAAGCGGATAGGGGACGCCGGACAGCTTGCCGTGCCACAGGTGAACATCGGTCCCGCAGACTTCGGAAATGAGTGTTTTGAGGACAACTGCGCCGGGTTCGGGTATCGGCTCCGGGAAGCGGCGCACTTCCATCGGGGTCAGGGGGGCAGGCAGGACAGCAGCACGAACGTGAGGCATAACAGTTTCTCCTGCGGTCAGTGTACCCGTTTCACCGCGCTGGCTTTTGGACAAAAAGTAGTATGAACACACGAACACTCGGCGGCACACTGGCCGTCTCGGAAATCGGCCTCGGCTGTATGGGCATGAGCGAGTTTTACGGGCCGGGCGACGATGCCCGCTCCACCGAAACCATCAAGCTGGCCTTAGAACTGGGCGTCACCTTCTTTGACACCGCCGATATGTACGGCCCGTTCACCAACGAGCGGCTGGTCGGCAGAGCTTTAGGGGCCGACCGCGACAAAGTTGTGCTGGCAACAAAGTTTGGCAACGAGCGGCTGGCCGACGGCACGCGGCTGGGCATCAACGGCACGCCGGATTACGTCCGCCGCGCCTGCGATGCGAGTTTAGAGCGTCTGGGCATCGAAGTGATTGATTTGTATTATCAGCACCGCGTGGACAAAAACGTGCCGATAGAAGACACCGTTGGGGCAATGGCCGAACTCGTGCAGTCGGGCAAAGTCAAATATCTGGGCCTCTCGGAAGCCTCCCCGGCCACCATCCGCCGCGCCCATGCCGTGCATCCGATTACCGCCCTGCAAAGCGAGTATTCGCTCTGGTCCCGTGACCCCGAAGGCGAATTATTGGACACCCTGCGGGAGCTTGGGATTGGCTTCGTTCCCTACAGCCCGCTGGGCCGGGGCTTTCTGACCGGGCAGTTCCAGACGCCCGAAGACATTCCCGAAGGCGACTTTCGCCGCCACAACCCGCGCTTTCAGGGCGGTAACTTTTATGCCAATTTGAAGCTGGTGGACGAAGTCAAGGCGCTGGCAGACGAAAAAGGCGCGACGCCGGGGCAGCTTGCGCTGGCCTGGGTGCTGGCACAGGGCGCGGACTTCGCGCCCATTCCCGGCACTAAGCGGCCCGAATACCTGCGCGAAAACGTTGGCGCGGCGGACGTAATGCTGACCGCCGAAGACCTGCGCCGATTGGACGAAATTGCTCCACAGGGCGCGGCGGCGGGCGAACGTTACCCGGATATGTCTTCGATTGACCGCTAAGAGGCCCCCCCCGCCCCAATTCTGGGGAGCCAGAAGTGAGGAGACCTACCTCGGCGCTCCGCGCCACCTCAAGTACTGACGCCCCGGAGGGTCTCGAAACGGGAAGGGTTAGCAAAACAAACGCAGTGGCCTACATGATTGTTGTCCTAATCCTTCTTTTAGCGAGGACCCTGCGAAGCAAGGTGGTAGGTTCCTATATCACCACGCGCACCACGCGGGCGGTCAGGGCGGTGGTAATCTCGTGCGGCGTGGTCTCTAGAGCGGCGGCAAGGCCGCCTGCCGTGATGGTTTTGCCGCCGTCCACGCCAATCAGCGTGGCGCTGTCGCCGATTTGAACGCCGGGGATGTGCGACACGTCTACCACGGTTTGGTCCATGCAGACGCGGCCACAAATCGGGGCGCGGTGGCCGTGGAGAAGCACGTAGCCATTGTTGGAAAAGCGGCGGGGCCAGCCGTCTCCGTAGCCAACGCCGAGCGTGGCATAGATGCCGCCGCGGGGGGGGACGGTGTAGGTACGGCCGTAGGAAATCGTCGCCCCTGCGGGCAGGGCGCGGCAGAGGGTGACGCGGGTTTTGAGCGACAGCACCGGCTTCAAACCCAGCCCGTCGCGGACAAATTGGCCCGGCTCCGGCTCGATGCCGTAGAGCAGCAGGCCGGGGCGCAGAAGCGTGTGATGGACAGCCACCGGCAGGTTCAGCGCGGCGGGAGAGTTCGCGGCGTGGACTAACAGCGTGTCGGCGCGAGGGCCAAGCGCGGCTAAGAATTCCTGAAAGAGCGCGTGCTGCCGGTGGGCATCGGCGGGGTCTTCATCGGCGGAGGCGAAGTGGGTGGCAAGGCCGGTGACACGCAGGCCGGGCAGACGGTCCAGCGCGAGCAGCACGGTCAAGGCGTCGGGCAGGGGGACGCCCGCCCGGCCTATTCCCGTGTTTAAGTCCAGGTGAACATTTAAGATGCGGCCTGACAGGAGCGCGGCTTCAGAGAGAGCTTCGGCCAGCGCGAGGCTGGAAAGAAGCGGCGTCAGGCCCGCCTCCACAATGGCGGCGGCTTCGGCGGGGAACGCGGGGCCGAGCAGGAAAATAGTCGCGTCCGGCGGCAGGAGCGGACGCAGGGCTGTGCCCTCGGCAGGGGTGGCGACACCGAAATCGGTCAGCCCGGCGGCGGCGCACAGCGGGGCGACAAGCGAAGTGTCGTGGCCGTAGGCGTTGGCTTTGACTACGGCCATGATGCGGGCGGGGCCGAACCGATGCCGCAGGAGGACGGCGTTGTGAGCGAGCGCCGCGCCGTTTATTTCGGCCCACAGGCGCGGCGGCAGGGCGAAGTCCGTCAAGGCTGGCCCGCCTGCGAGACACGCTGAGACAAACGCTTGTGGTAGGCCGCCGGGACAAGCTGATTCAGCGCCCGCTCGTAGCGGGAGCGGCGGCCATAGACCACGATCATGTTGGTCAGCTTGCGGCCCGGCTTTGCCAGCGTTGCGCCGTTGTAGTAAAAGCCGGTGCTGGTTCCGGCATCCAGGTTCATGGCCTCTTTTGCGCCGAGCGCCTGCATGACGCGGGCCAGCTTGCCCAGATAAATGGGCTGATGGGTCATCACGAAGAACAGTGTGTTGCCGCGTGTGATACCGACCGCGATGCGTGAGTTCGGCGACAGCATATGGGCGTCGCGGAACCGCTCGGCGTGCGGGTTTAGCACCACCCGGCCCCGCTGCAACAGGCGCGGGCCGCAGGCGACTACAAAGTCATAGGGGGACCAGTCGTGATGCCGTCCCCACTCACACGTCACCATCTGCGCCTGATTGTCCGGTGTGATGCACAGCGCCGTGCCCATGCCGCCGAAGTGGATCAGGCTGCCGTCAATGACAATGTCCCCGACCGGCTGCAAATTGTCCAGTGAGAAGAATGTCCCGGTGACGGCGACATTCGGCTGAGACCGCTGGATCATCTGCCGGAACGGCTCCGAGGTCCCGCTGCCATGCCGGGCCATGACCGCCGAGACTTTCACATCCGGGTCGTTCAAATCCACCGAGATAACTTTGACGGGCACGCCCGCCGCCGCCGACTGCCAAAAGCGGATGCTTTTGCCCCCGCTGCCGTCGCCGTGCAGAGCGACCCAATGCGACCGGGAGGCGGTGGCGCGAGCGTTCTGCGTCGCTTTCAGATTTTGAAGATGGGCGCGATACTGCGTCTGCCACTTGACCTGCTTCCAGGCATGAAGCGCCTGCCGCCGGGCGGCATTCTGCGCCGCGTTCTGCCGGTGCGCGTCCGAGGCTGCGGCCAGCTTCCGGGCATGGGGCGTCCGCAGGGCCAAATCTTTGCGGGCGGCTGCCAGCTGCGCCGCTTGCAGCACGGCCAGACGCCGGGCGTGACCCGAGGCGGTTTTTCTTGCCAGTTTGCGTGCGGGAGGCGCCGCGACTTCTGCCGCATGATGCCAATGGGCCGCTTTCGCCAGTTGGATAGCTTTGTTTTGTCGGGTGGCTTTGTTTTGTCGGGTAGCTTTGTTTTGTCGGGTGGCTTTGTTTTGCTTGACAGCCTCGGCGTGTGTCATCGCCGCGACTTTGACAGTGTACTTGCGCTGCCACAGGCGGTCATGCCGCTTTTCGGCCTGACGCTCGGCACGGGACAGGTGTTTCAGCTTGACGCGATGCGCTAGCATGGCTTTTTGCTGCAAGACGGCCAGCCGTTTCAGATGCCCCGCTTTAGCTTTCACTTTGGCCCGCGCTTCAGGCGACGGATGCTTAGTGTGCTTTGCCGACGCGGCTCCCGGCGCGGCCAGAAACGCGGCGGCGGCGGTAAGCGTGAACAATAATGGAAGAGTACGCATAGAAAAAGTCAGCCTCTCAGGCGGCTCAAAACGAGCTTGGGCATAGCATAACACAGAGTCGGAGGCGGCGTCAAGGCGAAGGGAGAAGAAATAGGAGGTTCATTCGGCGTGCAGCGCCCGCCAGGCGGCGTCCATGGCGGCACGCAGGGCGGCGGCGGCGGCCAGCGGGTCCTCGGCGGCGGTGACGGCCTCGGTGACGGCGACGCCATCAGCCCCGGCGCGGAGGCAGTCGGCGACGTCGGCGGCAGTTTTGATACCGCCGAAGGCAATCACGGGAACCTGCACGGCGTCTTTAATCTTTCGCAGCAGAACCAAGCCCTCGCCGGGTGCGGCGGCATCAAGCGCCGGGCCGACCTGCACATAATCGGCCCCGCCCCGCTCGGCCCGCGCCGCGCCGGGGACGGTTCGCGCAAATGAGCCGACCAGACCGCCGCCGGGGGCACGCAGAAAGTTCCGGGCGGCATCAGGCTTGTATTCCTGCTCGGTCAGCAGGACGCCGTCGGCCTCGCACTTTTCGGCAAGCTCCAAATCTCCCGTGACGATAAACTGGGCGCGTCCCGCCGTCAGCTCCCGCAGGCGCAGGGCAACGGCGAACAGGCCGAGGTCATCGCCGGAGCCGGGCGACGGAGCGCGAAGCTGCACAATGCCCACGCCGCCTGCGACGGCAGCTTCGACGAGTGAAATCGGGTCGCTTTTGTCGGCACGGGGGCGATACAGGGCGCGTCCGGTGACCAGCGTCAGGCTCGGCGGCGTCAGTGTTTGAGTTTCGGATTGGGTAGACACAGAAGAGAGTATACCCCGAGAGGCGGGCAGTTGAAAACCCGGAGACCAAGAGGGCGCGGCAAGCAGCGCCCCTACTCTTCGCCCGTCTCCTCCACATAGACGCGCTTTTGCGCCTCGTCAAAGGTCGTGAGGCCGCTCATCACTTTCAGGGCGGCGTCGCGGCGCATGGGGATCATGCCGCGCTCGGTGGCCGTGTGCCGGATGCGGTTGGACGGCTCATGGGCCAGCACCATGCCGCGCAGGGTGTCATCCATGACCAACAGCTCCTGAACGCTGTGGCGGCCCTTGTAGCCGGTCCCGCCGCAGACGTCGCAGCCCGCGCCTTGCCGGAAGTTGGCGGCGTGGTATTCGGGCGCATCCGTGTCTACGCCAAACGCAATCAGCTCCGGGCTGGTCGGGGTCATCGGGCGGGCGCAGTGGACGCAGACTTTGCGGACCAGGCGCTGCGCCAGAATTCCGACCACGGAAGACGCGACTAAGAAGGGGTCGACGCCCATATTCAGCAGGCGCGTGATGGCCCCGGCGGCATCGTTGCAGTGCAGGGTCGAGAACACCATGTGGCCGGTCAGCGCGGCCCGAAAGGCGATTTCGGCGGTTTCCTGATCGCGGATTTCGCCGACATAGATAATATCCGGGTCCTGCCGCAGAATGGCCCGAAGCTGCCGGGCAAAGGTCAGCCCCGCTTTTTCGTTGACATTAGATTGCCGGATGCCGTCCAGCTCATACTCAATCGGGTCTTCGACCGTGATAATATTGACGTCGGGCGAGTGGATTTGCTGAATAGCCGAATACAGCGTGGTCGTCTTGCCGGACCCGGTCGGGCCGGTGACCAAGAAAATGCCGTGCGGCTTGGCAATCAGGCTGCTGAACGCCGACAAATTGCGCGGCGACAGGCCAAGCTGACTGAGTTCGGGCCGAACGCCGTTCTTGTCCAAAATGCGAAGCACCAGCGACTCTCCGTGCTGCGTGGGCAGCGACGAGACGCGCATATCCACCACGCGCCCTTCCAGCGTCACCGAAATGCGCCCGTCCTGCGGCAGACGCCGCTCGGCAATGTTCATCTCGGCCATGATTTTCAGGCGCGACGCGCAGGCAAGCTGAAACGCGGCGGGGACGGTGTCTACCGAGCGCAGGGTTCCGTCCTGCCGGAAGCGCACTTCCAGAGCGTCCCGGCGCGGCTCAAAGTGAATATCACTTGCCCCGCAGGCGATGGCTTCCAGCAGAATGCGCGAGATAAACTGAATGACGACCGGCTGGTCCACGCCCATCGTGTCCAAAGCGTCCGGGGCCGCGCCTTCCGCCAGCGTCGGCAGGGCAAAGCCCGCAAGCGGCGCACGGGCGAACACGTCCGAGGCCCGCTTGTCCAGCGTGCCGGAATTGTTGGGAGAGGTCGCCGCGACGACCACAGGCACGGCGGAAACCACGGCGGGCGCGGCCACCGATGCCGGGGCAGGGCCGTAAAATTGCGTCAGCGCGGCCCGCAGCGGCCCTTCCGAGGCCAGCGCGGGGGCCACCCGCAGGCGGTGCGCCGAGGCGATTTTCTGGGCCACCTCCATAATCCGTGCATTCCACGCGGCAACCACGATTTTGAGCGTCCCGTCCGGCGTTTTCCCCACCGGCAGCAGCAGGTACTTGTGCGCGACCGACGCCGAAATCAGCGGCAGAACACTTTTGTCCACCGTCAGATCATCCAGGCACACATAGGCCGCATCCACCTGTTTGGCACGGGCGCGGGTCACCTCTTCCTCGCCGGCCAGCCCCAGGTCAATGATGACCTGTCCCAGCGCCCGCCCGGTCTGCTCCTGCCGGGCCAGCGCCGTGCGAAGCTGCTCCGGGGTCAGCACCCCGCCTGACACCAGCAAATGCCCGAGTTCCTTGCGGCGCGTGCCGGTCGGCAGTACAACGCTCATAGTTAAATCTCCCGTAAAATCACTGTTACTGTTGTCGGCAGATTTACGGGGATACGTTAGAGGAGGGGCAGAGATGATAAGACCGGAGGCCCCCCCCGCCCCCAATTCTGGGGGAGCCGGATTTCAGGGAGGATAGGAAAGGCAGAAAGAGAAGGAAGGGCAGGGGCAAGCCCTGCCCCTACGGGTCTTGCTCTGTTCTTGTTCTGGCTCCCCCAGAATTGGGGGCGGGGGGGGCCGCTTTCGCCATTGACACTTGCCGCATTCTGCCCTACAATAGCACTATGAATACACGCCGCTGGCTCCTTGCAGGCCCGCTTCTTTTCCTCGCCCCGCGCCTTCACGCGCAGGCCCCGCCTCCCCCGCCCAAAGCGCCTGCCCCGGTGACGCTGACCGACGCCCTGCGGACGCTGCCCATCGGGTCGGTGCTGCCGGGAACGGCGGTGCTGAGTGTGGACGCCGCAAAAGTCGTGCCGCTCACGCCCGAAGAGATGGCGAAGTCAGGGCAGGAGGCGCTCCCGGAAGGCGTGCCGGAGACGCCGTCATCGCTGGCCGTAGAGTATGGACGCACGGGCCGCGTCTTCGGCCACGTTTTCGCCCTCGTCCCACCGACCATGACCCTGCTGAACCCGGACCCGGCGGCCACGCAGTTTCCGGTTTCCGTGCTGGCGCAACAGCGCCCCCTGCCCTACTTGCTGGGGTCGCTGACCGAGACGCAGATGCAGCGCCTCGGCGCGGGCGGTCTGGGCTGGGCGGATTTGACCTCGGACCAGCAAACACTGTTGTCCCTGCTTGTGCCGCAGCCGCTCACGCTTGTGCCGAAGGTACGGCCTCCCAAAGCGAGTTTGCCCTGGCTGTTCGGCAGAAAACCACAGTCCGTTCAGGAGAAAGAGGATGCAGAACGCGAGCAAAAAGCCTACGACGCGCAATGCGTGAGGGTTTCTGCTGAAGTGTTCACATCTACGGCCCGCTTGCGGGTATTTCTAGTTCCCCAGTACAATTTAGATACACCCGACAACGAAACAATTGATGTTCATTACAAGAATGATGGGTGGAGTGCAAAAACAGGCTACTTTCTCAGTTCCGTCTGGGCCGATCCACTCGTTCGTGACAGGCCGTTTCAGGAGGCGGTGCGAGCCGAAGTACCAAGCGATGCCAAGCCGGGCGACATTTCGTGGACGACGCCCGCACTGGAACACACCCTGACGCTGGCCGGGCCGAAGACCGTGGGGGAGTTAGTGGTCGTGCTGGGCCGGGCGACGGGGCTGGAACTGTATGCCGATGCGCGGTATGAGCCGCTGCCGCTGACCGTGGCGGGGGATTTCACCAAGCCTCAAACAGCGGGCGACGTGATGCAGGCGCTGGCGCTGTGCGTCTGCGGAACGTGGCGGCAGGTCGGACCGGCCTCTGTGCTGACCGATGACGTGCGGGGGCTGGGCAGCCGCCGCGCCGCCTTGCAGGAAGCGGCGCTGGGATGGAGCCGCCATCTGACCGATGCGGACAAGGCGGCAGGCACGCGGCTGAAGGCAGGCCGCTGGCTGCAATCCCTGCCCTTTGCGCCCGGCGACGTCGGCGCTCTGACTGCCGAACAGATGGCCGCGTTTCCCGAAGAGCCGGGCGGCAATTCGGGGCACGTTCTCTGGAAAAGCCTGCCTGCGCCTCTGCAAGCCGGGCTGCGGGACGGCATGAACCCGGACCCCACGGCAACGGGTGGTGAAGACTACAACAATTCCCTGCGGTCGGTCGGGCAGCGGGTGAAGCCGAACACGCCGGTCAGCGTCACGTTCTCGGTGCAGATGGCGTTAGAAGTGCCGAATTTTGGGCTGGTTCCGCTGGAAGGCAAATTTGAAGTGCCAGACGGGGAAGAGACGCCTGCCGCGCCGGTCGCCGCGAATAGCCTGGTGGTGCCGCGAAAATATCGGGGGCTGCTGTGTGCGCCAAAAACCGCCGATGAGGCCCGTACCGTGGTGACGCAAATGGCAAAGCAGGGCTTTCCGTTCCTGATGATAGACGTCTTCACGGGGGGCAAAACGTACTTTCCGAACGACCTCCTGCCGCCCGCGTCGGCGGAGGCCGCCGGGGTGCTGCAAGCGGCGATTGATACCGCCAAACCCCTCGGCATTCCGGTCTATGCCGTCATAGACACGTTCTGCTGGCGCAAAAATGGCGACAGTCCGCACCCGTCGCCGTGGCCGGTCGGCTATGCCGAAGACATGACGGTGCAGGGCGAGCCAGCGGACGCCGCCGCCCGGCGTCAGCCGCCGCTGGTTGGGATGGGCGACTCGATGGAAGAGTACACGCAGGCACAGCACCGGGGCCAAAGCTGGGTTAGCCCTACCGACCCCGCCGTGCGCCGCCTGCTGCCTGCGCTCGTGCGCGTTCTGGCGGGGACCAAAGGGCTGGCCGGGCTGGCCTTTCAGGACACCATGCCGCCTGGAACCGTGGAAGCGCAGAGCAGCCCAAACGGCGATGACCTGGGCTTTCTGCCTGCCAGCCGTCTGGCCTACCTACGCACTTACCATGTAGACCCGATTGATCTGGGACCACGGCAGGATTACATCTATGCCTCGCAAAAGGGGAGCGCAGATTTCACGGTGCAGGCCAACATCCCGACGTTTCCCGCACAGCCGCCGCACGGCGGGTATTCGGTTTGGAGCAAAGGGCAGGTGCAGGCCGACCGGAGCCTGCTGGCCCAATGCTTCCTCGCCGCCCGTGCGTCCGCCCCGTCTCTGCCGCTGACCATTCGTGAGCCAAATCTTGGTCTCTGGTTTAGCCCGTGGAAGACCCCGACGCCGCCAAAGCCGGTGAGTGCCGATCAAATCGGTGACTTTAAGCCGTCCTCTGGCACGATCCCCTGCCTGCCGTACAGCCCGGCCCGACCCGCCGATGCTGTCTTTTTGTCCACGGTCCTCACCGACAACAGTGCGAAGCCCGCCCCAAACGATCCGGGTCATCTGGTTTTTGACCTCGTCACCGGCGGACCGCCGGAACATTTGAGCGACACGGTAGACAAGCTCGCCGGGCTGCTGACGGAGCCGAAGAAGGCCCCCTAGCCCCCAATTCTGGGGGAACCGGATAGATACAGGAACAGAAAGAGGGCGCGATTTATCGCGCCCCTACTCCTAACTTCTGGCTCCTCCAGAATTGGGGGCGGGGGCCTCCTATCCCTGCAAGGTCTTCCGCACGAATGCTACATCGTCCGCCGACAGCGGCGGGGCGGCAGCGGCGGCGTTGGACTCCACCTGCTTGGCGTCCTTGAAGCCTGGAATGACGCAGGCGTTCGGCGACTGTGCCAGCGCATATTGCAAAGCGACGCGCACCAAATCCTGCACTTCGCCGCCGAACCGCTCTTTCAAAGGCTGCAAGCGGCGGCGGAAGTCCAAGAGCTTTTCGCGGGTGTAGCCAGAGTTGCCGGCGCGGATGTCGCCATCTTCGAACTTCGGCGGGTTCTCCGGGTCAAACTTGTCCAGCAGCAGGCCCTGTGCCAGCGGGCCAAACAGCACCATGCCCAGATTTTGCGCGTCCGCCCATTGAAACAGGTTCGTGTCGGGGTTGTCAAAGCCGCTGCCAAGGGCGCTGTAGCCAAATTGCAGCACGTCGGGCTGTGTCACCGGGCAGACGCGCAGAAAGTCCGAATAGCCATACGCCGACTGCCCGATGACCCGCACTTTGCCTTCTTTTTGCAACTGCCGCATGACCTCAGCGGCGTCTTCGAGATACCGGTCGTCGGGGCCAAAATTGGTATTGTGGAAATAGTGCAGGTCCAGATAGTCCGTGCCCAGATTGAGGAGCGACTGCTCAAGCTGATGCCGAACGTGCGCGGGCTGCATAGCATTGGGGGCGGTCCCCCGGAACCAGCCGACTTTAGAAGCAATCACCATGCTGTCGCGGGGGACTTCTTTGAGAAACTGCCCCACAATCCGCTCCGAGTGCCCGTCGCCGTAGACATCCGCCGTGTCCAGATGGTTGATGCCCAGTTCATGTGCCCGGTGCAGCCCCGCCAGCGATTTGGCGTCATCGTTGCCCGACCACCCGACCGGGTTGCCGTCGCGCCACGACGGCCCGCCGATGGCCCAGCAGCCGAGGCTGATGGTGCTGACGTTGAGGCCCGACCGCCCCAGTGTTCGATATTCCATCGTGTGATTTCTCCTCTATGTACTAGTTTGTTCAAGCCGGAATCTGACCTGGTGCCCAGAGTTTCGTGACATCTTCGCCGCTTGCGTCCCGCTCTTTCAAGTCGCGCAGGAACTCGGCGAACCCAAATTTTGGCGTCCACCCTAGCAGACGCTCCGCTTCGGACAAATCATGCTGCTCGACACGCTCCGGCAGGGGCAGAGCGTATTTCTCAATCAATGCACGTGCGCCCGGAACCTGCGCCTCGCACCAGTCCGGGCCGAGGCCGCGAAAGTCGGCGACAACTTCGGCGGGCATGTGGTGGTCGGTGTGTACCACCGTGCGGAACAGCCCAATGCGCCTGTCCAGCGCCGCCCGCAGCGCGGCGACATTCGATTCGGCCACGTCGCGCCGGTCCACGCCGTTTCGGAGCAGCTTCGGGCCAAATTCCAGATAGGGCTTGGGCACGAAATCGTGGTAGCGCAGCATCGCCACCGAGGCCCCAGTCATCTCATGGTACATCTGGCACAGATTTTCGCCCAGAACTTTTGTCGCGCCATAGACACCTCCCAGGCCATAGGCCATTGACGAGGCATATACAATCGCCTGCACTCCGCCCGTGCGGCAGGCTTGCAGAACATTGTAAGTTCCGTCTATGTTGACCGCAAAGATTGTGTCATCGCTGACCGGGGGCTGATGAGCACAGTGCCAGGCGGCCAGATGGATGACTGCGCCGCACCCGGCCACGGCCCGCTGGGCATCGGTGACGGTGCGCGTGTCGCAGCGCATAAACTCCATTTCCGGCAGGTCATCGCGCAGCGATGGGGCGATATCGGCCCGGCGGACCTCATAGCCCGCCTCTTGGAGCAATCGGCAGGTGGCCTGCCCGGCGTTGCCGGCAGCCCCGGTGACAAGGACTTTCATCGGTGTTATTCCTTCCCGGAAATTCCGAGGCGGTGCTTGGCTTCCGCGTAGATATCGGCGGGCAGCGGCCCCTGCTCGGCGATCCGCACGTTTTCTTCCAGATGCTTGGGGATCAGCGTGCCCACGATGGTTGTGTCCATCTGCGGGTGTGACAGTGTGAATCGCAGCAGGAATGCTGTGCGTGACTCACCTGCACCGCGCAGCTCGTCCAGCCCGGCCTTCTCAAAGGCCGCCCAGCGGTCGCCGTCGCCCAGTCCTACGCCCGGCTCACCACGAGCCACGCCGCCCCGAACGATTATGCCAGCCCCGGCTTCCCCAGCCCGTGTGATGGCGTCCTCATGCTGGCGTTCCAGGGCGGAGTAAGGAATCTGAAAGACATCAAACACACCCGAGTCAATATAAGTATCCAGATGCGGGTGCGTTGCCGAGCAGCCAATCCAGCGGACCTTGCCCTGCTGCTTCATCTCCTGCAAGACAGCCACCAGATCACCCTGCTTGGTCTGCTCGACCGAGGGGTTATGAAGCTGCATGACATCGATATACTCTGTCTTCATGCGCGTCAGGGACTCATGCAGCCCCCGAAAGAGGTTTTCGCGGGTCCAGATATGCGGAGTGTCATCCGTCTCTGCGTCTTTGTGGACGACGTTGCATCCGCATTTAGTCGCCAGGTAATACTCCGAGCGTCGCGCCTGAAGAAATTTGCCGATAAACTCCTCCGAGCGCCCGTAGTCGTTGGCAGTGTCGATGAAGTTGATGCCGCTGTCCAGTACCGCGTGCAGGATCGCTTCGGCCTGGGCGTCCTCGACGGGACGCCCGCCCCAAATGCGTGAGCCGCGCACTTCCATTGCGCCATAAGAAAGGTCCGTGACTTCCAGGCCGGTGCGGCCCAGGGTTCGTTTGGTTAATGCCATTGATCGTGTCTCCTTGAGTTCAAGATTAAGTCTGTTTGAGATTAAGTCTGTTTGGGATTAAAGCGGCGGCCCGACCGAACGGCGCTCAATCAAGATCGGGCGCGGACGCGCTGCCACGCTGGTTCTTTTGTACGAGTATAAACCCTTCATGTGCTTGTGTCAAGTTGCCTGAAGCGCACCAGATTCCAACAAAATTTCGCGCCCTCTGTTGACAAACCCCAACCCCGCCGGGTACAGTAGTGTTCTGCTCCCCCGTGGACGGTTGGCGCAGTGGTAGCGCACTTCGTTGACATCGAAGGGGTCACAAGTTCGAATCTTGTACCGTCCACTTTTCTCTCTAATGTTTTTCGGTGCGAACTTGCCAATTTGCTCTGAAAACACACTACGAATCGTCTTCCTTTCACTTCCCCATTTCCCTGCTTGTCATCTCCGCTTTTTGTCCCGAAATGGATGGTTGGAGGGTTTAAAATGCAAGAATGGGCACTTTCACACCCAAAAAACGAGGGCGGCCGAACCGTCTAATTTACCAACAAAAACTTCTCGGGAAATTGGCAGAAGGACGGCTACGGCGGTCAGCAGTAATATGTTTCATCCGCGTTCTGGACGGGACCAGTTTCAGCAAGTTTGCCGTGAGCAGGATGGGGTGATTGGATTGCTGAGAAATTGTTCTCATCAATAAAGTATTTCGCTAAAAGGATTCGCTAAAATATGAAGCCGAGAGTTTTCGTCGGGTCGTCCAAAGAGTCAATCAAGCTGGCCCGTGCAGTCCATACACAACCTCGAAAATGATGCCTATGTGACGACATGGGACCAGGGTGTGTACACGCCTTCGTCCTATCCCATTGAAGCACTCTTGGGTCATTTGGACAAATCAGATTTCGGCGTGTTTATTTTCGCACCTAACGACACGGTTCAGATTAAAGGCAAAGATCACCTTGCCGTCCGTGACAATGTAGTCTTTGAGTTGGGACTATTCATTGGTCGATTATCCCGAGAGCGCAATTTTGTTATCGTACCGAAGGATGAGCCGGAGCTTCACCTGTTGACTGATCTGGCTGGGCTGACCGTTCTATACTTTGACGCTACACGTCCCCAAGACGAGCTTCAAGCGGCTCTCACTGCTGTCTGTAACCAGATTAGGACAGTTGTCGAGAATCTAGGGTCAATTACTCCTATTCCTGCCCTAGTCAATACGTCATCTGTCATCACACCTTCGACTGATGAAGACGAATACAATGAAACTGATTGTATCTCGCTGCTTTCGCACTGGCTAGGCGTAAAAAAGGGAGAAGGAGAGGTGGTGGAGCGGTTTTCTGACGTGGATAAATTTGCCGAAGTGCCACCAGGGACAGCTAAGAAGTATTTAGAAGCAGCAGCCCAAAAGATCAATATGCCAACATCTGATAAGGGCAATCAATCAGTCAAAATTGATTACGGACATCAGTCTATTGCTCAATACCCAAGTCTGGTTGGGGTGCCACACCGCAAGAGACCTCCTATTTGAAATTTGTGGATGGCTGCCTAGTAAGTGCACCGCTGCATAGGCGGCAGCGATTCCGGCTATGCCCAGAATTGGGTTGCACGGCGCGTTGAGACAATTTGTTTCAAGAATGGTTATCATGAATCGCGGCCAGAGGCAATACAAAATGCGCGGGCAGATGATGCGTGCCGCCCGGCGTAATGCAGTGCGTGGGCATAGCAGCGGACACCGTTCCAGCGAATCGTCTTTGGGCGACGCCGGGAGCGTAGCTATCGCTCTTATGCTCATTTTCTGCGCTGTTGTGGGTTTGTTCATTGCGAGCGCATTCGGGGCAGTTGGTTGGCTTGTTCTTTTTTTGCTCGGATTACCTTTAATGGCCGGAGGGCTTGTTTATTTGGTGCAAAAGTCAAGTAGCCCAGAGAAAATAGAGCAGGTTCAGATTGACAAAATAGAGATGCTCCAACTGCCGCCCGTGGAACCGTCAACGAAACCTCCGGTGATGCAACATTTACCGCCTCAACAACGGCCCCCTACATTCTTGACACCCAAACAACGGCAAACGCAAGACGAAGCACGACTTGATTACGAACTTGCATGGCGACGGGACGCGCAGCATAGAAATCCAACCGTCGAAGAAGCAGATCGCCAACGAATGATGGAAATACGGCAGCGTGAGAAGAACGAAGCTGTTGAACGCAACCAGCAACTATACAAGTCTTCTACAAGGTGGTTTGCTGATGCTTGCAAAACTGAAGAAGAATTGAAAGAGCTAGAGCGACAGATCAAACAAGGGCCAAGTGAATAGACAGTATTACTTGGCAACAGGCTTGACAGTGGGCAGTTAGCTTTAGTAATAGCCAGATGGTGGCCGGAGCAGCGTTACCATCCGATCGGGGCAAAAACCGATGCTGATGCCCGCGAGATGATCACTGTGACAAGGGCGCTGCTGGCAGTTCTGCTTTAGGTCTAAGAAGCCACTGGGAAACGAACAGAAAGGTGACGCGATGATAGCATTAGCCCTGCGGTGTCAGCAGGCCGCCGCGCAGATTGCCAGTCTTTATGGGGATTTTGTTTTGTTCAGCTTGATCCAGCAGGAAGCGACTGCCGGAAAGTGGGATGTTGTTGCCTCTGCTCCGTGGACGTCCCAGAGCAGAGAGAGTATTCAGCGCGTCGTGGATGTGCTCCGGCAGCATTTGACGGCAGAAGACTGGCTCCACACGGCCAGAGTGCTGACGCTGGAGCCGGACAGCCCCTTTGTGGAGACGATGACGCGGCTTTTCTTTGCGCCCAATCCCGGTCAACGTGAAGCCGGAAGCGGGCTGGCACTTCAAGAGACCGGCACGTTTAGTGCCAATGACCTGACCGTGGAGCGGGCCATTATTATTGTCGCGGAGCGCACCGCGCCTGTGGCACGCATCGCCCGCGAACCCGCCCGCCGCAAGGTCGCCGCCTAAGCCTTCTGTCTTTATTCTTGCAGGAACACAAATGCCGCACTTGACCGTAACAGCTACAGACTGGGATTTATCTGAGTCAGGTATCCTTGAGCTTCCCGGAGTGAGTGTCTTGAAGAGGTGTGCGATGCGTTTGTTTTTGCTGACGGTAATGTGTTTGATGCTGGCGGTTGGTGCTTGTGCCGCCCCAACTGCGCCTTATGTGCCGCAGGAGACGCGGGTGGCACTGCTGCCGGTGGTCGGCAGCACGAGCGGCAATTTAGCGGATGAGGCTGTGAGCAGCGCCCGTGTCAGTCTGGGGCGGCAGTTTGTGGGGCGTGGTTTCAAGGTCGTGCCTGCTCCGGCGGTGATGGCGGCTTTGGACAGTCTGAAGATGACGCTGACGCCGCAAGCGCCGCCGACGCCGGAGGCGCTGACGAAGATCGGCGCGGCGGTGAACGCCCGACTGGTGGTGTTTGCGGTTGTCACGCCCACAGGCGTCAAAGTCTGGGTATGGGACACGAAAACGCGGGCGTTCGTGGTAGACGGCATCGGCAGCGTGGGGACACCGCAGGCGGCGGTGAAAGCCGCGCTGGCGGAGTTTTTGAGGCCGTATGACGCCTACGATTGTTAGGCAATCGGCATTAGTTAAGAGGGACGGGTGACGGAAGAAGAGCTGACGATAGGCGAGTTGATTGTCTCGCTGCAAAGCATTGGCCCGGCGGAGGCGCGGGCGGACGCGGCGGAAGAGCTGGGCGAGTTTGGCGGGCCAGAGGCCGTGGCGGCACTGATGAGCGTTCTCACTGACCCGTCGGACATGGTGCGTGTCTCTGCCGCGATGGCCCTCGGCGAGTGCCGCGCCCCAAGCTCCGTGCCTGCCCTGCGTCCGCTGCTGGACGGGCCGGAGCCGAATGCGCGGGGCGCGGCGTGCCTGGCGCTGGGGCAGATTGGCGGGCCGGAGGCGCTTCCCATGTTGCTGGCACGGGCCGGGGACGAGGCCCCGCCGGTGCGCGGGGCGGTGGCGTGGGCACTCGGCGAGCTGAAGGATTTGGGCGGGCGGGCGGCCCTGCTAACGCTGGAAGCCGACCCGGACATCGAGGTCGCCGAGGCCGCCCGCGAGGCGCTGTACAAGCTGCGGTCGCGGTAGTTTATTCGAGGACAGAGGGGAACACGGGGCTGAACCCCCGTGCTTTAAAAGTGCAAGCCCCCGCCTGCGCGGGCGAAGATACTTAGGAGTGCTTACGGCCTGTTGTCTGATGCCCGCGAAGGCGGGGAATTGCCCTTCAAAGCATGGGGGTTCAGCCCCGTGTCCCCTCTTCTCTCCCAGAGCAGGTATACTCAAGCCGTGAAGCGTTTTCTCAAACCCCTGCTCGTCATTGCCGCGCTGCTGGTCGCCGCCATTCTGGTCGGGCGCACCGTCTCTAAGTCTCTGCACAAGCCGCTGCCCACACCGCGCACAGTGTTGACGCGCACCGGGGACATCGCCCTGAATGTCACCGAAACTGGCACGGTTCAGCCGGTGGACAAAGTGGACATCAAAAGCAAAGCCGCCGGGCGGCTGCTGTCTATCCCGATTGAAGAAGGGCAGCGGGTGGTCAAGGGGCAGCTTATCGCCGTCGTAGACCGCTCCCTGATCGACCCGCAACTGGAACGCGATCAGGCACAGCTTCAGCAGGCGCAGGCACGGCTCACACAGACCGAGGCCGAGTACGCCCTGCAAGTCAAGCAGACCGCATCGGCCATCGCGCAGGCCAAAGCGGCCCTGGTGACCGCGCAGGCGCATCTGGCCGCCGTCGCCGCCGGGGCGCGTCCGCAGGAGCTGGCGCAGGCGCGGGAAACGGTCGCACGGGCACAGATTGCCTCCGATGACGCCGGGCGGACGCAGAAGCGGCGGGCCAGCCTGCTGGCGCGGGGCTTTGTGTCCCAGTCCGATGCCGATGCCGCGCAGGTGGCGGTGGACACCGCTGCCAGCACATTGGATGCCGCCAAACAGGCCCTCGCGCTCCTCAAAGCCGGGGCGCGTTCCCAGGACGTGGCCGATGCCCGCACGCAGGTGGCCGCCGCCCGCGTCGGCTTGTCGGCGGCGCAGGCCAATTCCGGGCAGGATGCGGTCAAGAAGTCGGACATCGCACAGGCCCGCGCCTCGGTGGCCCAGATCAGCGGCGACATTCAGCAGCTTCAGGTCAACATCGCCGACACCCGCATACTCGCCCCGTCGCCGGGCATCGTGCTGAAAAAGTACAAAGAGCCGAACGAGATCGTCCAAAGCGCGACCACCGGCTTCTCCGATGCCCAGTCCATTGTCGCCACGCTCGGCAGCCGCCTGGAAGTCAGCGTCAACATCAATGAAGTGGACATTTCCGAGGTGCATCTGAACGCCCCGGCAACAATTACCGTGGATGCCCTGCCCGGCGTCTCGCTGGCGGGCTATGTGTCTGAAATCGCCCCGGCGTCCACCAATGCCTTCACCGACACGTCTTCCGGGGCCAGCTCTACCAGCTCCATTTCCAAGTTCGCCGTCAAAGTCGCCTTCACCAAACCCGACCCGCGCCTGCGCCCCGGCATGAGCGCCAGTGTCCGCATTATCAGCCAGCAGCGCAAAGGCGTCATTTTAGCCCCCCTCGAAACCGTGCTGTTCACGGGCAATTCCGGGCAGGTGACGGTGCTGACGAACGGCAAGCAGGAAAAGCGGACTGTAGAAACCGGCCTTCGCAGCGATACCGACGTGGAAATCGTGTCTGGCCTGCGGGCGAGCGAGACGCTGGTTGTTCCCGCGCCGAGCGGCGAAGGACGGCGCAAGACGGACATCAGCGGAGGCCCAAACTAATATGTTCCAGCGCAGCCGCAAGGGCTACATTGAAGAGATGATCGAGAAAATGGCCGAAGTGATTGCGTTCATGCTGACCGCCAAAACCAGCGGCCGCTACGAGGCCGCGCTGGCCCGCGCCGCCAATGAGTGCAAGCAGATGACCGGCCTGAACATCGCCACGCTGACGATGCTTCCCGACGATACCCTGGTGGACCTCCTGAGCATGGGCGGAGGGCTGGACGCGGGCCGCTGCTTTCTGGCCGGGCGTCTGCTGGAAGCTCAGGCGCAAATCTACGAAACCCAGTCCCGGACGGTGGCCGCCCACGTCAGCCTGCACAAGGCATTGGTTTTGCTGACTGATGCCTTGTTCCACGACGCTGCCCTGCGGAGCGCCGAAAACCGCGCTCTGATTGAAGAGATTTTGGCCCGCCTCTCGGGCTACGACCTGCCGGACGATTTGCGGGCCAGGATTGCGGCTTATCGAAGGGGCTGATTGACACCTATGGTCCTACTAGAATCCATCCGGGTCGCCCTTGCTGCGCTGTGGGCCAACAAACTGCGGGCGCTTTTGACGATGCTCGGCGTCATCATCGGCGTCACGTCTGTGATTGTGATGATTGCCATTGTGCAGGGCATCCGGCAGCAGATTTTGGACCAGTTCGCGGGCAATGGGGCAAACCTCATTTTTGCCTCGTACCAGCCCAAGCTGGACGCTGTGCAGCGCGGCGGCTTTGCGGGGCTGACAATGGACGATGCGCGGGCGGTCGCGGATCGCTGCCCGATGGTCGGCGCGGTCAGCCCGAGCGCCGACACGTCGGTCGTGGCTCAGTACAGTTCTAACCGCCGGTCGCTGACGCTGACCGGGGTACTGGAAACCTACAACCAGACGCAGAACCTGCCGCTGTCCGCCGGACGCTTTCTAAATACGGGCGACATGGCCGACTACGGCAAAGCCTGCGTTATCGGCGACAAAGTGAAGACTGACTTGTTTGGCAGTGCCAGCCCGCTCGGCAAAGAGATTCGGTGTACGACGAGCGACGGCTCGGATGTGTCGCTGACCGTGGTAGGTTTGCTGGCCGAAAAGGACCGGGGCGGCGGCGGGCAAGACTTCAACAACGCCGTTTATGCTCCCCTCCCTTCGGTGCAGAAGCGGTTCACGGGCAATGACAAAATTTCCAGCTTTTCGGCGCGGGCCGTGGAAATCCCGCGTGTGGAAGAGGCGGCGGACCAGGTGTGGGCGGTGCTGAGATCGCGTCACCCGCTGAACTACAGAGACTTTGTAGTGGACACGCAGGAAGGCATCTTGAAGCAGCTTGATACTCTGCTGAACGGCATTCAGCTTGTGCTTGGCGGCGTCGGCGGTTTGGCCTTGCTCACGGGCGGCATCGGGATTATGAACATCATGCTGGTGTCGGTGACGGAGCGCACGCGCGAAATCGGCATCCGCAAGGCGGTGGGGGCCACACGCGGGGCTATTTTGCTGCAATTTGTGGTGGAAGCGATGGTGGTATCGGGGCTGGGCGGGTTGATTGGCGTCACCTGCGGCTACGGGCTGGCGGCGCTGATTGACCACTTCGCGCATAAAGTTTTGCCGACCTTCGTGCCGTTCTGGGCCACAGAGCTAGGCTTCGGCTTCGCGGTAGCCGTCGGCCTCTTTTTCGGCATCTACCCGGCCTTCCGTGCGGCCAAGCTGGACCCGATTACGGCGCTCCGGTATGAGTGATGAGGCCCCCTAGCCCCCAATTTTGGGGGAACCAGATAGTAAAGAACGGGCGAAATCCTAACCCTCTGGCCCCCCAGAATTGGGGCGGGGGGGCCTCCTACGCCATTAACCGGTCGCGCACCGGCGTGTCGCTGACAATCTCGCCGTCCTTGAAGCGCACAATCCGCTCGCAGTGCCGGGCGATGTCCTCTTCATGGGTCACCACGACCAGCGTTTTGCCTTCCCGGTGCAGGTCCTGAAAGAGCGCCATGATCTCCTCGCCTGTTTTGGTGTCCAAAGCCCCCGTCGGCTCATCGGCCATGATCAGGGCCGGGTCGTTAACCAGAGCGCGGGCAATCGCCACGCGCTGCTGCTGCCCGCCGGAAAGCTGCGACGGCGTGTGGTCCATCCGGTCGGAGAGGCCCACCCGCGTCAGCGCCTTGCGTGCCAAAGCGGTGCGCCCGGCGCGGCCTGAGTAGACCATTGGCAGCTCCACATTCCGTAGGGCATTGGTGCGGGCCAGCAGATTGAACTGCTGAAAGACGAACCCGATTTTGCGGTTGCGTATCTTCGCCAGCGCCGAGTCATTGAGCCGCGCCACTTCCTCGCCGTCCAGCGAGTAGTCGCCCGATGTAGGCCGGTCCAGGCAGCCGATAATGTTCATCAGGGTGGACTTGCCCGACCCCGACGGCCCCATAATCGCCACCATCTCCCCTGCCCCAACGTGCAGCGAGACGTCCTTCAAGACCGTCAAATCCATCGCCCCGGTTTTGTAGGTTTTCACGAGATTTTGAACGCTGATCATTGGCTGTCTTCCCCTCGGGCGAAAGACCGGTGACAGGTGAGCCAAATTTTTTCAGCAATCAGCAGTAAGCGTTCTGGCTCAAATTCTTTCGAGTTCGACGCGCTCTGAAAGCCGCTGAGATAAGCCGCAATTTCTGCTGGGCCTGCGCCTGATTGAAACAGGTCATATACTTTGATGGCATAGCGATCATATTCATCCATCGCGCCCGGCTCACCGAACATTTTAATGGGGTCAAAGTCCACCAGCAGAATGAGCCGGATAAAGCCCAGCGGGTGCGCGAACGGTATCCAATCCTTTCCCGTCTCCTGCTGATGACGGAGTGCATCAAGCAGTTGCGGGTGTTCAATAAGCTGCAAAAGTCGGGCGGCTGCCCCGTTCGGTGTGCGTGTGCCCTGCTCCCAGCTTTGCACCGTTTTGGGCGAGACATTCAGGATTTTGGAGAAGTAAGGCTGGCTAAAACCGAGACCTGTTCGCAAATCACGAATATGCTCTGCATCATGGGCGGGCGGCGGCTCCAAGAGTTCTTCTGCAAGCGGAACTTTCATAGCAAGATTATCCCACACGGTAGGAGTTTTGTCAATGGGCCAGCCAGCCCGCTACCGGCAGAAGGGCGGCGGGGCCGACAACGTGTAGTCCGTATTCAGGTTCAGTATCACATAAAATACTATTTTACACTGCCCTTGCCCGATGCAAGCCCATGTGCTACAATACTGCCAATCCTTATGAAGCTGAAACTTGACCTGCATCCGATCTATAATGACAGCCGGGCGATTGACCTGGCACTCGCGGGCATCATGGACGAGGCGATACGCACCCGCGCCACGGAAGTGGAGATTATTCCCGGCAAAGGCTCCGGGCAGCTCAAGAAGGCCGTGCTGCGGTTTCTGGACCAGCCTGAAGTTCGCGCCCAGTATCACCGAATAGAAAAAGACGGGGAAAACTGGGGGCGTCTGTTTGTGCATTTTCGCTGGGAGCGGCTGCAAGCCGCGAAAGCTGTGGCCGCGCCGCCGGAGACCGCCGAGTACGTGTGCTTTTGCTGCGAGACGCCGGTGACAATCAAAGTCAGCAAAGAAACGCTGGAAGAAGAAGGGCCGGAGGCGCGGCTGGCCGAATGCCCGTCGTGCGGCTCGCCGAACCAATTATCTCTGCGGCTGGACCGGCGCGGTGTAGTCACAGTCAGCGCAGTTTCGGGCTACGAGTGAGCAACGCTTACCAGTTAGTGCATCGGCCTTCAGGCATCTGCGTGGCGACGGTGACACGGGCGGACGGGTTCTGGGCCAAGAACGTGGGCGTACTGGGGCGGGCAGCCCTGCCTGTTGGCACAGGGCTATGGCTTCCGGGGGTGGCCTCGGTGCATACGGTGGGCGTTCGGTTCGCGTTAGACTTGCTGTTTCTGGACACTGAGTATCAGGCCATCAAGATGTACCCGGAGACGCCGCCGGGGCGGTGGCTGGTGCGAGCGGGCGGAGCGCGGCACACGCTGGAGCTAGGCGCGGGGACGCTGGCTGCATTCGTGCCCGGAGCGCGGGCCGGGGCCTGCTGGCATTTGGAACGTATCAGCGTTCCGACGTGTTGAAGCTTACAGAAGGCAGGGAACGTGTGCTGGCGCTTTTGCGTAAGAAATATGTTAGGAAATATATTAGGAAACAGGCAGCACAGGCACAGTTGCTGATGACCTGAGAATGTGCTATACTCACCCATTCTGCGACGGGCTTTCCCGGCGCAGTCACTAGAAGTCTTCCCGCAGGTCTCAAGCACAGGCTTGGGCGGGGAAGGAGGCTTTTGCTTGAACGTTAATCGTATTGCACGCTTTGTTTTACCGGCTCTTGTTTTGGCCGCTGTTTTGTATGTCATTGTCGGCAAAAATGCAACTCTGCGAATGGGCGACACCCCAACGAACATTGGGTACACTCGGTTTCTGAAAGAAATTGATAACAAAAACGTCAGCGATGGCAGCATCGACAAGGACATTTTCAACGGGCACCTGACCAAAGGCAACAAGGAATTCACCGTCTATCTGGGACCTGATAACCCGCCTCTGCGTGAGGACCTGGTCCAGCGTCTCTCCAAAAATGGCGTGTCGAACTTCCAGTTCAAGGCTCCTCTGATCTCGGACGGCCTGAGTGCCATCTTATCGATGGTGCTGCTGCCCGCGATGGTGCTGTTCTTCTTCTGGATGTTCTTCCTGCGCTCCGCGCAGAGCGGCGGCAATCAGGCCATGTCCTTTGGACGCTCCCGCGCCAAGCGGCTCAACGAAAACGTTCCCAAAGTCACGTTTGACGACGTGGCGGGCGTCGAGGAAGCCAAGCAGGAGCTGCAGGAAGTCGTCGAGTTCCTAAAGAACGCCAAGAAGTTTCAGGCGCTCGGGGCCAAAATACCCAAAGGCGTCCTGCTGCTCGGCCCGCCCGGATGCGGAAAAACCATGCTGGCCCGCGCCATTGCCGGCGAGGCGGGCGTACCGTTCTTCCATATCTCCGGCTCGGACTTCGTGGAAATGTTTGTCGGCGTCGGCGCAAGCCGTGTCCGCGACCTGTTTGATACCGCTAAAGCCAACCGCCCGGCCCTGATCTTTATTGACGAGATCGACGCTGTAGGCCGTCAGCGCGGTGCAGGCATGGGCGGCGGGCATGATGAGCGCGAGCAGACTTTGAACCAACTGCTCGTCGAAATGGACGGCTTTGACCAGAACTCCGGCGTTATCATGATCGCCGCGACCAACCGCCCCGACGTTCTGGACCCGGCTCTGCTGCGTCCGGGCCGCTTCGACCGGCAGGTCACGGTGGACCCGCCCGATGTCCGGGGCCGCGAGGCGATTCTAAACGTTCACCTGCGCGGTAAGCCGCTGGCGGATGACGTGTCTGCACCCAACCTTGCCCGCCGCACCCCCGGCTTCTCCGGGGCGGACCTGGCGAACCTGGTCAATGAGGCGGCGCTGCTTGCCGCTCGCTACGACAAGACTAAAATCGGCGTGGACGACTTCAACGAGAGCGTGGACCGCGTCGTGGCCGGGCCGCAGCGCAAGTCGCGGGTCATGAACGACACGACCCGCGAGCGCATCGCCTACCATGAAGTCGGCCATGCAATTGTCGGGGAGCTGTTGCCCAACTCCAACCCGGTGCACAAGGTGTCCATCATGCCGCGTGGCCGGGCGCTTGGCTACACCATGCAGTTCCCGACCGAAGACAAGTATCTGACGACCCGGCAGGAGTTCATGGACGACATCACGACGTTCCTGGCGGGCCGGGTGGCGGAGCAGATCGTCTTCAACGAGATCACGACCGGGGCGTCCAATGACTTTGAGCGGGCGACGGCAATGGCCCGGTCAATGGTCTGCGAATACGGCATGAGCGAAGCCCTCGGACCGGTGGTTCTGGGAACCCGGCATGGCAGCCCGTTCCTGGGCCGCGACTGGAACGAGGAGCGTAACTACTCCGAGACCGTCGCCGTGCAGATCGACGTCGAAGTCCGCAAGATCATTGATAGCTGCTACGAGAGCGCCCAGCAAATCCTGACTGAAAACCGGGACAAGATGGAGCAGATCGTGCGCGTCCTGCTGGAAAAAGAGATGCTGGAGCGCGAGGACTTCATGGCCCTGCTCGAAGGGGCGACCGCCCCGAGCTTCGCTGCGCCGCCCGCCGCGCCCTCCGCGCCGCCGCCGACCGAGGGCAACGCGCCTGCCACGCCCGCCCCGGACAAGTCGCGGCGTCTGCCAAACCTGCGCCCCGAACCGGCGTAGTGACACTCCAAAGCCCCCGCTCCATTGGAGCGGGGGCTTTTTCTTTGTGTGCTTTCGGGTAAACTAGCCCCCTATGGATACCAACTATCACTACCGTCTGTCGCGCCTTGTACGGACCGCAAGCTCCGAGATTTTCCTGATCTGGGACGAGGACCGCCGCATCGGGCAGATTGACCTGCATTATGCCATTGAAAGCCGCACCGTTCACGCGACGCTGCTGCTGGAAGCGGATTTGACCGTCGCCGTGGAAGAAGAACTGCTGGCACAGATTGATGACGATATTGTTTCGTCGTACCTGCCCTCGTTTGAGCGGGAGGACTTTCTGGTGACTGTCTTCCGGGGCGAAGAGATTTCCAACTACACCGACTCGTCCGGCGCACTCGACGACATGGAAGACGACCGCTTCGGGGATGATGAGGACGACGACGAGGAAGAAGACGAGGACGACCGCCCCCGCCGCATTCGCTAACGTAAGCCCAGATCGCCCCCCGCCCCCAATTCTGGGGAGCCAGAATAGGGGTAGGGCTTGCCCCTACCCTCCGGTTCCTGTCTATTCTCCGGTTCCTGTCATGGTGGCGGGGGCAAAGAAAGAAGGGCAGGAACATAAAGAAGGGCAGGGGCAAGCCCTGCCCCTACGGGTCTCGTTTCCGTTCTTTTCCGGTTCCCCCATTATTGGGGGCTAGGGGGCGGTCCTCCAAGCCACATACGGCTACACTGTCCGCTTCACGGTGATGTGCCGCTTCTCGCACGCGCTCTTTAGCACTTTCATCTGCTTTACCCAGACCCTAAAAACCGGTAAGCCGCTTCCGGCAGTCGAGTCGTGTCACACGCTTCTCGCGGCGCATCCTCCCCTCATCGCTCAAAGGAGGGCTTGGTTTGCATCGGCAAATATGTATCATACGTCCGCTTCACAATGATATGCCGCTTCTCGCACGCGCTCTCGAGTGCCTGCATCTGCTCCAGCCAAATCTTAAAGAACGGCTCATTGACGGTGAAGTAAGCCCAAGGCATATTGACTTCCACCGTGTCTCCGCTTGGGACCGCGTCCACCCAGTATTGGGGCGGGTCTGACGACACCGCGCTGGGCCACCCAGGATCGGCCCAGATGAAGCGCGGGATTTTTCCGTCCATAAAAAGAATGATGTTCAGGCGGTGCGTGGTGTTATGCATCGCTATTTTGGGCTTGGCCGTTATTTTGGGCTTGGCCGTTATTTTGGGCTTGGCCGTTATTTTGGGCTTGGCCGTTATTTTGGGCTTGGCCGCTTGCTTTGCCCCGGCGGCGAGGCACGGGCTGAACGCGGCACAAATGCCTGCGGCGATTGAGAAGGCTTCTATCTTTTGGCGTGTTGTCATTTGATTTCTCCCTGCGTGAACAGTTATGACGGGGGCAGTTGTGAGCGGAACGGAGTCCAGTATAACACCGAATGGCAAAAGTCACAAGGTCGCATTCACACTCGCTGCCCCTACGCGGGTTCGCTGACTTCCTCGCCTGGCTCTGCACTACCGCCGCCTTCGGCGGGCAGGGTCAGGCGGACGGTGTCTACGCGCCGTCCATCCATCTTCTCAATCACAAACTCAAGCGTTTCGTACTGCACGGACTCGCCTGGCTCGGGCTGATGGCCCATCGCACCAAACACGAAGCCGCCCACGGTGTCGTAGTCCTCGTGCGGCAGGTCCAGATCAAGCTGCTCGTTCAGGTCGTCAATCGCCAGGCGGGCGTCCACGCGCCAGACGCCCGGCTCTATCGCCGTCAGCGGGGGTTCTTCCTGGTCATACTCGTCGCTGATCTCGCCGACCAGCTCTTCCAGCAGGTCCTCCATCGTCACCAGCCCCGCCGTGCCGCCGTACTCGTCCTGCACCACGGCCAGATGCACATTGGAGCGGCGAAACTCATCCAGCAGGTCATCGACAAAGTGGTTTTCCGGGATCAGCAGCGGCGCACGCATGACGGTATGAGCGTCCAAAATCCGCTCGCCCCGCGCCAGCGCAGGCAGCAGGTCTTTGGCGTGAACAATGCCGATAATCATATCCACACTGCCTTCGTAGACGGGAATGCGTGAATGGCCGCTGGAAACAATCAGCTCCAGCAGAGCGGGCAGCCCGGCGTCCACATCAATCGCTCTGACATCAATGCGCGGCGTCATCACCTGCCGCACATCGGTATCGCCGAACGAAATCACATTGCGGATGATATCTCGCTCGTCCTCTTCAATCGCGCCTGACTGGGCGCTCGCTTCCAGCAAAGCCCGCAGCTCTTCTTCGGTAATCATCGGCGCGGCAAAGGTCGCGGTCAGGCCGAAGGGTCGCACCAGGAGGTTCGATAGCCCCAGGGCAAGGCCCGCCAGCGGGGCCAGCAGGACCATGAAGACGCGCAGAGGCCGGGCAATCCGCAGGGCGACGGGGCCGGGGCGGCGCAGGGCGATGGAGCGTGGCACGATTTCGCCGACCACGATGGTCAGGAGCGCAGCCAGCCCGGTTAAGATGACGGCAGCCAGGCGATTCGGATGCCGGGTCAGCGTGGGCGGAAGCAAGTAGGCAAAGTCTGGGGCCAGCGCCGCCGCCGCCAATGCGGCCACGCCGAATGCCGCCAGAGTGATGCCGACTTGCACCGTCGCCACTACGCGGGTCGGCTCCCGCAGCAGCTTTTGGGCTTCGCCCATCGCCGCCGAGTCCGCGCCGCCCGCCTCCATTAGCCCCTGAAGCCGGGCCGTGCGGATGGTGTTCAGCGCCGTCTCTGCCAGCGTGAAAAACGCATTCAGCAGGGTCAGCAGAAGCAGGGCAATCAAAGCGTATATATGGGAAGGCTGCATAAGAAGTCTTGAAGGCTGTGACAGGGCTAATGGGCCGGAAAAATATGCAGGTAATAGACGCCGCCCGTGAACAGGATACCCAGCAGGCCGCCTAAAATGACTTCTTGCAGCGAGTGGATTTTTCCTTCCACCCGGCTTTGGGCCACTAAAAGCGCCAGCAGGACGGCCAGAACGCCGGTGAATACGTCGAGAGAGCGGGCTGTCAGCGTGGAGGCGAGAAAGAACGACATGGCCGAATGCCCGGACACGACGCCGCCTGACAAGATAGACCCCTTGCCGCCCAGCACTTTGCTGATCATGGTAATAATTAAAATCAGCACCACTACGGTCATCAGCACCACCATCGGCTTGGGGTCGTTTTTGACTTCCAGATGCAGGGTTGCCAGCGAGTGAGAGCCAAAAAACAGCACCATGCCCACAATCGCCGCTGTGATCGAAGCAATGAGAACCGCCCCCGCCGCGATGTCTTTGGCGAGCTTTGCCAGCGGGTGGTACGCCTGGGTCACCATGTCCACAACGCTTTCAATGGCCGTGTTCATCATCTCGGCGACGAGAACGCCGGAGACGACAATAAACAGCAGGCACATTTCCACCCGTCCCAGCCGCAGCAGCAGGCCGACGGACAGCACCAGCACCACGGTAAAAAAGTGGAACCGCATATGCTTCTGCGTGCGGAAGGTGTGGACAATGCCCTCCACCGCGTAGCGGAACGAATCGAGCGGGTTTTTGGGCTTGGGTACTTGGCGCATAAACGGTTTACGAGGCGAGAACACACGGGGCTGAACCCCCATGCTTTGAAGGGCAATTCCCCGCCTCTGCACTGGTCAGCACTGGCTACCTGGAGGGCAGACCCGGAGGGGCGCGGGCATCGGACAGCCGAATAAAACTTTCCAAAACTCTTCGCCCGCGAAGGCGGGGGCTTGCTCTTTTAAAGCACGGGGGTTCAGCCCCGTGTTACTCTGCCTCCACGAAGAACGGGTGCGTCCCAGCTTCAGGAACCGGGATGCCCGATTGACGCAGGGCGGCCTCGGTTTTGGTTTGCATCTCCCACGCGCCTGCCGCCGTCTCGTCGTCGTGGCCGAGCAGGTGCAGCAGGCCGTGGACGCCGAGCAGGGCGATTTCGTGTTCCAGCGTCCAGCCAGCGGCTTCGGCCTGACGGGCGGCGATGGGCAGGGAAATCACAATGTCGCCGAGATACTCGGGGTCGTCCTGGGCGAACGACAGCACATCGGTCGGCTTGTTCTTGCCCCGGTGCACGGCGTTCAGCGACTGGATAAACGGGTCATCGCACAAAACCACGCTGACTTCGGGCGCGTTCGTGATGCCCTCATGCTGCAGCAGAGCCGTCAGCGGGGCGGTCAGCGCCTGCGGAGCGTTCAGCAACGGAAACAAGCCCGTCCGGCGCTGGAATAAGAGTGTGAGCATCAGGTTTTTTCGTGTCTAGCTTCGTGTCGGGGTAGTCGATGCGTGAATGCAGCATTCCAGACAGCAGCCGGGTGAACGCGCCATGCAGGCCGCGCAGGTCGCGCTGCGTCAGGTCGCACTCATCAAGCTGCCCGTCGGCGAGCTGGCCGTCAATAATTTTAGTCACCAAATCCTCGATGCGCCCCAGTGTCGGCTTGTCCAGTGTCCGCGAGGCGGCTTCCACACTGTCGGCCAGCATCAGAATAGCGGTTTCGCGGGTCTGCGGCTTTGGCCCGGCATAGCGGAACTGCGTTTCCAAGCCCGGCGCGGCCTCGCCGCAATGATCCGTGCCATCATCGCCGAGGCACTGCTGATGGAAGAAGTAGCGGATCAAACTTGTGCCATGATGCTCGGTGATAAACTGCTTCACCACCGGCGGCAGCTTTTCGCGCTCGGCAATCGCCAGACCATCGCGGACATGGGCCGTTACCACAAGGGCCGAGAGAGACGGGTTCAGCCGGTCATGGGCATTGTCGCCGCCCGCCTGATTTTCCACGAAAAACTGCGCCCGCTCCATCTTGCCGAGGTCATGGTACAAAGCCCCGACGCGGCACAGGAGCGCGTCCGCGCCAATCGCTTCGGCTCCGGCCACGGCCAGGTTGCCAACTAAGACTGAATGCGTATAGGTTCCGGGGGCCAGCTCGCAGAACCGCTTCAGCAGGGGCCGATTTGGGTCGGACAGCTCTAAAAGCCCCAGATGACTGGTTAAGCCAAAGAGCCGCTCAAACAGCGGGGCGCTGACAGTAAACACCGCCACGGACAGCAGGCCGGACACGGCGGCCCAGACGGCAGACTGCCCCAAATCCGCCCGGCTGTCGCTCTGAAGCTGGCCTACCAGCAGGCTTAAAACGACATTGGCCGCGCACAGCAGCCCCGCTGCCCGCAGCACATCGCCCCGCGAGCGGATGTCGGCCACGGCAAAAATGCCCACCCAGGTCACCAGCAGGGTCAGCACTGAAAAGCGCAGGTCACCCCCTAGGATGACGCCCGACTGCACGGCCAGCAAGGCGGTTACCAGAAGCGCGATGCGCGGCTGGATCAGCGCGGCAATCAGCATCCCCATTGCCGCCACCCAGACCATGCCGACATAGCCGAACTGCGCCGTGGACAGCCGCACCCCCAGCGCTGCACTGCCCAGACGGAGGCCCAGCACTCCAAGCATCACCAGCAGAGCCAGCAAAAACAGGGTGCGGGTAGAGCGGAAAATCGCGGCGTGATCCCGCGCCATCCAGAAACACATCAGCCCGACCATGCAGGCGACCAGACCCAAAATGCACGCCACCGCTTCCGGCTCCACACGTGGGTTTTGCAGCCCCAGCGCCCGCAGCTTATCGATCATGCCGGGCGTCACCACCTGCCCGCCGCGCACGACTGTATCCCCGGCGAAGACCTGCCCGTACACCGGCGTCACCAGCCGGGCGGCGGCCTGCCGGGCGGCCTGCGTGCGGGTGCGGTCCAGCAGGCGGTTCGGCTGAATAACGGCGCGGGCGATGGCATCGGCGGCGGGAAGATGGGTGCGCGGCAGCAGGGAGTTGGAAAGCCGGGCGGCGGCCACAGCCCGTGCTTCGGCCAGATCGCCGGGGTGATCGCCCCGGATTTCGCGGTCCAGCGCCGCATGAACCGCCTGCCGGGTCAGCCGCTCCGCCTGATCCAGATGAAAGGCTCCAGCATCGGCGTTCAGCAGCGGAGCCAGCACAGCGGGGGGCAGAATCAGACCGACGTCGCGCCGTATCTCCTGGGCGGCCCGGACGGGATCAGTGCTCTGGACCTGATCGCGGCGCAGGCGCAGGAAGGCTTCGGAAATCGCTTCATCGGCCTCGGAAGTCGTGTGCGCGGAGGAATACACCGGCTCGGTGCGGGCGACTGCGGTATTTCGCAGCACAGCGGTCGTGTCTTCATCGAGGTAGCGCACCGACCGCTGGGCACGCACATCCTGACCGCTGACCTCGCCGACGCGCAAGGAAACGCGGTCCGGGAGCAGGCGCAGCGACAGAAGCGCCGTCAGCACCAGGGTCGTCGCCAGCGCCAGCGCCACCCGCGCCCAGTCCCGGTCGGCCAGGTGGTCTGTCCACGCCGCGATCCGCCGTCCCAGTGTTTCTTCCGGGCGTCGGCTCACCGTGCCGCTTCGGCGGCGGCGCGGCCCCTGTCCAAAGGGATTAGACGTAGTGAGTTTTAGAAAATCTTTTGCCATAGGGCACAAAGTCTAATACAGAAAATTGAAAGGCGCGTGTCCTCTCCCCAGACGGGAAAAGAGGACACGCGCCCGAGGCGGCGGGTTAGGCTTTCTCTTTTTCTTCGTTGCGAATGCGCTTGCGCGTCGCGGCTGCGATAGCTTTGCGCTTTTTGTCGCTCGGCTTCTCGTAGTATTCGTGCTCACGGGCTTCTTTCAAAATGCCGGTCTGCTGAAGCTGCTTTTTGAAGCGCTTCAACGCGCTGTCCAGCGATTCGTTAGGCCGAACCTGAATCTGCGTCAATCCAATCCACCCCCCTGCTGTTAGTGAATACTTGCGATAAAAACTAGACCCCGTCCACAGGAACCTGCGGGCCAAGGAACGCAGTAGTATACCATAGTCGTTCAAACTGTGTCAAGTTGACAGACACCACCTCTCGTGATAAACTTCTATTATGATATCACAAATTGCCACTCGTGTTCTCATACTGGCTGTGTGCCTGCTGCTCGGAGCTGCGCTCCCGGTGCTGGCCGATGCGGGCCGCAGCTACCGCGAGAAGGCCGAAGCACAGATGGACTACATCCAGGCGCACTTCTACGACGCAAGCTCGGGCCGCTACCATGCCGAATCCCCGGAAAAACCCGGCGGCCTGCCCTATTCGTTCATGTGGGAGAACGGCGTGCAGCTCCGCGCCCTGGTGGATGCCGCGCACTCTGACCCCGCCAAGTACGCGCCCATTCTGGATGCGTTTGCCGAGGCTCTGCAAAAATACTACTGGGACCCCGTGGGGCCGAACCCCGGCTTCAATGCCTACTGTTCCGGGCCGGGCGGCGATGACAAATACTATGACGACAACGCCTGGCTGGTGCTGGGCTTTGAAGAAGCGTATCAGCAGACGAAAGACCCCAAATACCTGAAGTGGGCCAATGAAACGCAGCGCTTTGTCCTGAGCGGCTGGGACGATAAGCTCGGCGGCGGCCTGTATTGGTCACTCAAGCATAACAGCAAGAATACGTGCGTCACCGCCCCGGCGTCGGTGGGGGCGCTGCGGCTGTCGCTCCTAAACGAGCCGGATCAGCGCGTCTGGGGCACACGCCTGCGCGACTGGACCAACGCGAACTTGCAGGACAAGACCGACAGCCTGTACTGGGATAATGTCCGGCTGGACGGCTCGGTGGAAAAAACCAAGTGGACCTACAACACCGCTTTGATGATTGAGTCCGATTTAGTGATGTACCAGATCACCAAAGGCCCGAAGCAGCTTGCCGCCGCCGAGCGCCTCGCCGATGCGTCGCTCAAAGAGTGGCAGGACCCGGACACGGGCCGCTTCCAAAACGACGCCAAGTTCACGCACCTGCTGTGCGAGTCGCTCATTCAGCTTTATCAAGTAGACCACAACACCGCCTATCTGAACGCCGTGCGCCGCAACGCTGCCTTTGCCACGCAGCACGTTTATGATGCCGCCGGTGGTGGCTACTGGGGAAACTGGGGCGCGAAGACGCGCAAGACCGATGAGCGCAAAGACCTCCTGGAAAACGCTTCCGTCGCCCGCCTGTTCTGGATGCTGGCCCCCTACGAAGACAGCGGCGAGCTGCTGGCACGCGGCGTCTCGCTTGCCGGGCAGGGCCGCGACGCGCAGGCCGAGCCGCTGCTGCGCCAGGCCGCCGACAGCGACACCGAGGCCGTCGAAGCCCGCTACCGTCTGTGGAAAGTGCTGGTACGCGAAAAGAAAGGCGCCAACGCTGCCGCGCAGGATGCCATTCTGGTCAAGAAGGCGCAGGACCCTGACCTCCGCAAGCGCCTGGAAGCCGTCGGCTGGAAAGCACCCGGTCAGTGAATGCTTTTTGTTCTCAGTGCGGCGAGGCGCTGCCGCCGGACGCGGCGTTTTGCCCGAACTGCCGTCAGGCAATTCCGGCTGCCGCGCCGGAGTCTGAGCCGCACGGAATTGTTATCGGGCTGATGTGGCTGCTGACATTCGGCTATTTTATCTTTTTCAGCGCGAAATCTGCTGGGATGGCTTCGCTGTGCGGTGTGTCCTCTTTTGGAATGGGCATTTATCTGGTCACGCGCCCCAATGGGACCGACAAGGCCAATGGCTGGATACGGCTGGGCATTGGGATTGTCATGGGCCTGATTTACTTCGCGCAGGCCACGCAGCGCGTTTAGAAACTGCGTAGAGAGGCGTAGGATCGCCCCCTAAACCCCAATTCTGGGGGAACTGGACAGTCAGAAGTAGGGGCGCTGCTTGCTGCGCCCTCTTGTCTTATCCTACTCCCTCTCCGTGCTTAAGGAGAGGGTTGGGGTGAGGTTCTTCCGCTCTTATGAAAATCTCCTACCCCATTGGCTCAAAGTTTACGGCTCCTTGCCAGCAATGCCTGACCGCACAGCGGGCGCAGCTTGAGGCGGGCGAGGCTGTTTCTATCCCACTAGGGGCTGGCGGCTATTCCGGTCAGGCCACAGTAATTATTCGAGACGGCGATGCCGACGGGTTTGATACCGACTGGAACGGAAGCGACCCCACCCGCTTTCCAGCGCGTCTCAAAGCTGGTGCCATGGCGCTTCGGGCGTGCGGCTGCGCCGGAACCTTTGCTATTTCCCACGCAGACGGCATAGTTTCAGTGAAGATGCTCTAAGTTGTTTGGAGGCCGCCCCATGAACCTCCTCGGCTGGCTTGTTGGTCTGGTTATGCTTCTCGTGCTGGCGGCAGTTTTGTACCCGCTGGCCGCTCCCTACCTGAACGACGGCAGGCGAGATGCCTACCGCCGCATCCTCAGCGTTCACACGCCTGCCCATGCCCCGCAGCGAAATAAGCAAATGCCGCTGCTGTACCTGTCAGACTTCTCTGCGGGAGACCCGAAGCACGCCGAGGAGACCATCATCTACCCGGATGGCTGGGTGGCTAGTCGGCGCGTTCTGTGGAATAATGCCGTTCAAGGCGGCGGCGGTCAGACAAGAAACAGCGCGGCGCTGCAAGCCTTGAAGGCGCTGCCGCCTTTGCCGCCGGGGCTGCTCGGCCCGGATGCGGTGGAATATAAAAATCTGCTGATTGTCAGTCAGGAAAGTAAGGGTCACTGGAACACGTTCTACTACGACCGCTCCCACCTGCCCGCGCCGGTACAGAAAATGCAGAGCCTAGTGACTGCCGCCTCCCAACCCTGACCCCAAAGTAACCCAATCCCGCGCCCAATGCGCTATAATAACCCATGCTCGAACTTTCTCAGGTCATCAGCGATATACAGAAAATGGGGGCGGAGGCCCGGAAGCGCGGCGACCGCGCGCAGACGCAGATGCAGGCGGCGCTGACGCAGGCGCGGCTTGACGCGGGTGCCTGGGCGGACACCCGCGCCGCCCGCGAGGCCCTGCCCGCCCCCTCCTGGCCCGCCGCTGACTGCCGCGATGTGCCGCCGTCGGCGACCGAACATCTCCCGGAAGGCACGCCGGACATTTACACCGCGCTTGCCACCGACGGCTCACAAATCCCGCTGGACCGGCACGCCGTCGCCCCCTGTTACCTGCTCAATGTCGGCGAGATTGTCCTGCATTATGGCACGGGGGAGCGGCCCTATCTTGGCACGAAAGCAACCCTGCATTACCGCGACGAAGACCTCTTTATCACCGGCGCGGGCGACCCCGTGCCCTTGTCGGACAAGATCATCGCCAACCGTCGCCTGCTGGCTGAAAGCGCGGCGCTGGGGGCGCTGATTGAAGAACACAAAGACCGCCACGCCATCGCTCTGGTGGACGACCCGCTGATTGTCTGGACCCCGCAGGGCGAGTCCGAAGCGGAGCAGCGGCGTATCATTGACGGCTTCTGCCAGATGCTCACGGCAGGGCAGACCGTCGGCACGCCCGTGGCGGGCTATGTCAGCCGCCCCGCGCACCGGGACGTAGTCGGCGCTCTGCGCCTCACCCTCTGCGAGCCGGGCTGTGATCACAACCCGCAAGGTCTCTGCGCGAAGCTGGCCCACCTGACCGATGCCCAGCTTTTTAACCGTCTGCTCACTACCCCCGGCGACCGCTCGCCGGTCTACGGCAGCCGTGCCCGCAGCCTCAGCCTGTACCCGGCGGAGCACCGCGTCTGCTTCTTTTACCTGAACGCCGGGGGCGAGATCGCCCGCGTCGAAATCCCTTTGTGGGTGGCCGAAGACGCCGATCTGATGCGCCGGGTGCATCAGCTTTGCTTTGATCAGGCCCGCAAAGGCCAGGGCTACCCGATTGCGCTGGCCGAGGCGCACGAGCGGGCCGTGGTGCGCGGTCCCGAGCGGGAAGCATTTTTCCGGCTGGTGGAAAACGCCTTCGTGCGCGAGCATATCCCCGCCCTGCAAACCCGCAAAGCCCTCTCCAAGCGCACCCGCGTTTTGTAGAGGGCCGCACACACGTTTGACGCGCCCGCGTTTGTCGGTAACACAGGGGCATGAACTCCATCACCGAAACCATCCTGCAATTTCTGAATATCCCCGACTTAGACCTCGGCACGCCGCTCGACCCGCAAACCCTGACACAGCCGGAGCCGCTGTGCGACCTCGTGACGCGCCTCGTCGACGGTCCCCTGCCCTCCCCCGAAGCTAAAACGCTGGCCGAGACTCTGCGCGGTCATCTCGGCGAGGCCGACTGGCCCGAAGCCGCCGCACAGATGGCGATACGGCTGAAAATCACCGGCCATTTCTTTGACCCGGTGGAAGAAAACATCAAAGCGGCCACAAGCTAACAAGGCGCTGGCGGAACAGCGCGGGCCGGGGGTACAATACAGTATGCCCCCGGTCCGCGCTATTTTCTTTGACATCGGCGACACGCTGGTTTTCGACGACCCGCCCCTGCCAACGCGGCTGGCTTTGGCCGCCGGGTTTCCCATTAATCCCGCCGCCTACAAGCTAGGCGAAGACTACGCGCTGGCCGAATACCTGCGCGGCATTCCCTGGGATGCTCCCGACTCGATGCGTGAGGCCGTCGCCCGGATGTGGCAGGCGCAGGGGCAGCCGCCTCTGTCCGAAGCCGACTGGCGGGCGCTGGCCGAAGCGTTCGCCCAAATCCCCATCACCCGGTACGTTCATCCCGGCGGCTTGGAACTGCTGGCCGAACTCAAAGTGCGGGGCTTTGTGCTGGGCGCGATTTCCGACTGGGAAGACACCCTGCCTGCCCTGCTGACCGACCTCGGCCTCCGGCCCTTTTTCAGCGCCCTCGCTGTTTCCGCCATAGTCGGCGTCACCAAACCCTCGCCCGCGTTGTTTCAGGACGCACTGCGGCAGGCAAATACGCCCGCTGAGACCGCCCTGCACATCGGCGACTGGTACGCTTTAGATGTTGCCGGGGCACACGCCGCCAGAATGCAGACGCTGCTTTTCGATCACGCGAACCGCACCCCGGACGCCGACTGCCCCCGCGTCACGACGTTCGCCGCGATGGCCCACTATTTGCTGTCTCTGCCTTCTCCAAATAACTAGGAACTTCTGCCCATGCCCCATCAAACTTTTGCGCCCGTGCTTTCCAATGACCCGATTATCGCAGGCCACAAAGTCTTAGTCTGCCATGCCCCGGCGATTGCCGCCGAGGCAAAGCCCGGCCACTTTGTCAATGCCCTGACGGCGGAGCGAACCGACCCGCTCCTGCGAAAGCCGTTTTCGATTTATACGGTAGACCGAGACAAGGGCGACATTAGCCTGCTTTACTCGATTGTCGGCGCGACAACGCAGGGCATGGCCCGCAAAGCGCCCGGCGACACGCTGGATTTGGTCGGTCCGCTCGGCGGGCGGCTGTTTGCGCCGGACACGCGGCCCGGCGCGGCGCACGTTCTGGTTGGCGGTGGCTACGGCGTTCCGCCTCTGGTGTTTCTGGCGCGGGAGCTTCAGGCCGCCGGGACGGACCCGGCGCGGCTGACATTTATTGTCGGCGCACGCCGCAAAGATTTACTGCTGTGCGAACTGGAACTGCGGGAAGCGGGCATTGATGCCCGTGCGGCGACGGAAGACGGCTCGCGTGGCACGCCCGGCAAAGTCACCGATGTGCTGGAGCCGCTGCTGCGGGAGAAATCCGGGCAGCCGGTGACGGTCTACTGCTGCGGGCCGACCCCGATGATGCGGGCGGTAGGGCAGCTTTGCCTCTCGCTCGGCGTGCCGTGTCAGCTTTCGGTGGAAGTCGCTATGCCCTGCGGCATCGGCGTCTGCATGGGGTGCGTTCTGGATTTAACCGATGGCCGCCGCGTCCGCTGCTGCGTGGATGGCCCGGTGTTTGAGGCGGGAGAAGTGAAATGGTAACCGATAAAGTAGCAACAGCCGTCAAGATTGGCAAGCTCACGCTGAAAAACCCGATTGTGACGGGTTCGGGCACGTTCGGCTTCGGACCGGAAATGGCGGGCATTGTTGACCTCAACGCCCTCGGCGCGGTGGTGGTCAAAAGCACCTCCCGCGAGCCGCGCCTGGGCAACCCGACGCCGCGCATTGTAGAGACGCCTTCGGGCCTCCTGAATGCCATCGGCCTGCAAAACGCAGGCGTAGACAACTTCATCGCCGAAAAGCTGCCCTTCCTGCGGCAGTACGATGTGCCCATTATTGTCAACCTGGTGGGCTACGAAGTCGGCGACTACGTCTATCTGGCCGAAAAGCTCACCGAAGCGGGCGGCGTGCATGGCTTAGAGATAAACATCTCCTGCCCCAATGTCAAGCACGGCTGCGACTTCGCTACCGACCCCGCCCTCACTGCCGAGCTGGTCCGCGAGGTCCGTAAAGTGACCGATTTGACGCTCATCACCAAGCTGTCCCCGAACGTCACTGACCTGGTCCCCATTGCCCGCGCCGCCGTGGATGCCGGCTCCGATGCCCTGTCGCTCATCAACACGCTCATTGGCACGGCCATTGACGTGCGAAAGCGCAAGTTCCGCCTCGCCAACATCACCGGCGGCCTGAGCGGCCCCGCCGTCAAGCCCGTCGCCCTGCGCTGCGTCTGGCAGGTCCACCGCGCCCTGCCGAATGTCCCGCTAATCGGCATGGGCGGCGCGATGACCGCCACCGACGCCGTGGAGTTCCTGCTCGCCGGAGCCACCGCCGTCGCCATCGGCACGGCCACGTTCGTCAACCCCACCGCCGCCACCGACATCGTGCGCGATTTAGAGACATGGCTGGAAGAAAATGGCGTCGCCGATGTGAACGAGCTAGTGGGGGCGGTGGAGTGAGTTCAGCATGAATCTCTTTGATTTGTTGTTCGTCGTCCTTTGGATTGGTTGTGGTATCGCTGGGGGGTTATTTCTGAAGAAATGGGGACTAATTGGGGAGATTATAGGCTTTGGCTGTGGGATGGTGCTGGCTTTTGGAGTCTTCCGCCTCTTGAATTTTGTGATAGACACTTGGATACCTGAAACGCCCCATTGCCTGTGCGGTTCGCAAGGAAAGCACACCTATAAGTTCTGCGAATGGAGCAAAGATGAGAAAGGGGCAATCGCTGGGGGAATTTACAGATGTCAGCAATGCGGGCGTCGCTATTTGAAAACAAAGCGACAATTTGATGAAGTCTTTGAAGACGGCGCAACTCGACCATACATGATGCACTCCTTATTTGGTCGGTGGCAGCGCATAACTGCTGATGCTGGGAAGTTATAAGTAAAGACGCCGAGAATTATGTGCGTCCCCGGCCCATCACGGAGCGCGGAAATATGATGCAAAATACAGCAATTTTTCAGAGCCGCCTTGTGGAGCCGTTCACCTCCCTGCTGGGCGAGCCTCTGCGCGATGTAGAATACTGGGTGATGAAAGCCGACGCGGACGACTTCCATGCCGAACAGCCCAACATATTTGGGGTTCAAGTCATCCATCTGCGGTTTGGTGCAGTGTCGCTTGCTGTCACCTGGGGCGGAGAAAAACTGCTTCTGGGCAAAGCTATGCACTACCATATTCAAGTGATGAAAGCCAATCAGGGAAACGGGTTCGGGCCTGGCTGGGCAGAGAACTTTCGCGGCGAAGCTGTTTCCCCCATCCCCGCGCTTTCTGCCGCGCCCTAGTGGGAAATCGTAGGTGAGCCATTGTCCGGCGTGGAAATCATCGGGTTTTCGGACACTCCCCAGGCCATCCGCCTTCTGTTTCCTCATACCTCTCTCGTTGTAGTAGTGGGGTACCCAGGAGATTACCTTGTGCTTGGGGACGGCGACCAGTTATTAGTCTTTTCCGATGCCGATTGGGAACAGCTCAAGCACAAAGACTATTGGAAGCGCCTCTGGCTGGCCTCTACCACGAGCTAGGCTGAGGTTGAAGTTCTCATGGGTGCGGCAGATTAAACGTGGACTGCACCCTAACATTGATACGCTGTTGTCCGCCCGACGCGAGCCAGCCAAATCTGGGCATTGGGGTTCTGTGCCAGCAGTTTTTCCGTGGCGGTGTAATCATTCCTGTCCATCTCGAAAGTTCCGGTTTCTATGTCAATCGCGGCAAATTGTCCTTGATGCGTGGCTTCCCAAAGGGGCTGAATGTCACGCGCATAGATTTCCTGTCCGCGCCGGGCAGTCTCTTCCCGGCTGTAGCGAGGCGGCGAAGCGGTCAGGGCAAGTTCTCCTGTAAGATCATTAGTGTACCCGGAGGTCAATCGGATATGAAGTTTTTCACTCCTGCCTGGCACAGCGGCGAACTTGACGGCGACGGCCCTGATACGGCGTTTGAAGACTACCGGCGGCATCTAGCACCCCTTCTGCCAAATCTGCCGCCTGACGTTCAAAGGCTTGCGAGTACCAATCTGCACGATGGGCTATTGTTTCATCTCGTGACAGACAAGGATGAATTGAAAATGACGCTCCGGTGCGGGGATTTGCGAGTCGGGTATTTTGATCTTGTGCTGGACTACTTCGGGGTGCTTCCCTCGGCAGATTTCTTAGAAACTCTTACACAGATCGCGCCCGTTCCAAGCCGCCGCGCCGCAGACCACAATACCCGGTACAGTCAGGCGTTATACGACGAGATTGATATAGATGGGGAGTGGATTATTCACCGGATACTGTTTACCTCAAACAACAGTTACCATGAGCTGACGGTGCGGTTCAAGGACCTGGCCCTCTCGACGCATGGACGCCCAAAACGCTTTGATTCAGACAATGGCGATATTCGTACCATCGGCGTAAAAAGCCTTTGGGATTCGGTAGGCTGAGAGAGATGCTCATGCGCCGCAAAGCGCTTCAAGGGCTTGTCAACAACTTGTGCCAGATGTTTGTGCGGCACCAAGCCTATTACGATGTTCAGGACATCCTCACGCCGCTGTCAGAGGGCAGGCGGGTTGTGCTGGAAATCAATGTGCTGACAGGGCAGTGTCTGGCCGAAGAAGCGGTCCTGCCGCTGCACATCTTCCAGGTGATGCGGGACTGGCTGGCGGAGCATCTGCGGCGGCAGCGCATTCCCGCCGAGGCCATTCAGGCCGCCACTCTGCGCGTGGAGTACCGGGCGCGGCTGGTGAAATACACGCTTCCCCAAACGTGGTGGGATAAGGTCACAGAAAAGCTGGGCCGACCGCGATGGTATGCTCTGGAAGCGGAAACCGAGTTTTCGTGCCGGGCGGCGATCCAGACTTTGAACTGCGAGTATTTGTCCGTAGACGGCAAAACAGTAAGCGGCTCGCCCATCGAGAGGGTGCCGTGAAATCAAGCGCAGGCCATTCCTATCTGAATCTGGTCCCCCCAGAATTGGGGGTTAGGGGGCTATCCGGGGCATACCAGACAGTCTCTACGGCACATCTGCACCCGCAAGGCCGCCGGGGGTGACATTGGGGTCCGGGTAGTTGACGCTGGGATTAGGGCTGTCGGGATAGGTGTTTGTGCTGGTCAGCACGGAGGCGCGGAGGTATTTGACATGGCCGTCGGCGAACAGGTAGTCACGGGCAGAATTTGTGTCCATTGTCCACCATGTACTGATAGCCCGGCCATCGTGGTTGTTCTGCCATTCGCCGACAAGTATTTTGCGGGCGGGACTGTCCACCCGTGCCAGCGTTTGCGGCACGATTTGGAGCGCCGGGCCGGTGCAGGGGGCGGGGTACAGGCACTTGATGTCAACGATGTCGCCCGCGTTGGCAAGGTAAAACGCCGCGCTGTAGGCATACGACGTGTTATCAAAGCCCCCCGCCGTGTCCGAGGGGCAGTGCAGAAACGCCGCAGAGTTCGGGCCGCCGACGGCGGTGAAATTGGCGGCGTTCTTTTTCTGGCCGAGCGTCAGATACGGCATAATCGGCCAGCGAAAGTGCCGCCCCTGCCACAGCGCGGCGTCGGCAGTGTCGCAGGGATACGTCTCATCGTAGTCCTGCGTGTACTGGGCAAACGCCAGGCTGATTTGCTTCAAATTGGACTGACAGGTTGCCCGCCGGGCGTTCTCGCGGACACGCGAAAAGACAGGAAACAAAATCGCTGCCAGAATAGAGATAATGGCGATGACGACAAGCAGCTCAATGAGCGTGAAGCCGGGTGTGCGGCCCCGAGTGTGAAGTAGACGCAAACAGTGTTCTCCCGTGATCGTTTCTGACAGCAGTTACCGGCAAGCATGGAGATAAGTTCCCTGCCGCCTGCCTGAGTTCAAGAAGCACTATACCCGATAGCGGACGCCGGAAGGCTGATAACTATTTTCGCGGCCCTATTGACTACTGATATAGTCTTGTGCTATGATTGAACTACACAAGTAGTTATTCAGGAAGTAGGGTCTAAAATGCCAACGAAACAACTGAGCCGGCGCGTCGCGCTGGCGGTGCTTCTGCTGATTGCCATGCTCTGGCTCTGGCGCGGGGCGGGAACCCCGGCGCGGGGGGACACCATCTCCGCGAGCGGGGCGGGACAACTGACGATTCGGGGCGCGGACGGCAACGAGGCGGGGCTGTGCCCGCTGACGCATACCGATGTCACCGCCGATGTCAGCGGCTATGTGGCGCGGATCCATGTCCGGCAGACATTTGAAAACCCCGCCAAAAACAAAATCGAAGCGGTTTATACGTTCCCCCTGCCCGACAACTCGGCGGTGGACGAGATGACGCTGACCAGCGGAACGCGGCGGGTCGTCGGCATCGTCAAGCCCAAAGAAGAAGCCAAACAGATTTACAACACGGCCAAGTCCAAAGGCAAAGTCGCGGGGCTGCTGGATCAGGAGCGCCCGAATATCTTCACGCAGTCCGTCGCCAACATCGAGCCGGGTGCGGCCATTGTGGTGGACATCAGCTATGTGGAAACGCTCAAATACGAAGACGGCGTCTATGAATGGGTCTTCCCGATGGTGGTCGGGCCGCGCTACAACGGCAGGGGCGTCCCCGATGCGGACAAAATCTCGCCGCCGCAATCTGCGCCGGGCACGCGGGCCGGGCATGATGTCAGCCTTGAGGTGCGCCTCGATACCGGCGCGGGCCTGTCGGGCATCGAAAGCCCCTCGCACGCCATTCAGGCCGTGCCGGACGGCGCGGGCCGGGCAGTGGTCACCCTGCAAAGCGGGTCGGCCATCCCCAACAAAGACTTCATCCTGCGCTACCGCAGCGCGGGCGCACAGATCAGCGACTCGCTGCTGATCGACCCCGACACACGCGGCAAATACTTCACGCTCACTCTTCAGCCGCCCCGCCGCGTTCTGCCCGCGCAGGCGGTGCCCAAAGAAATGGTGTTTGTGATTGATCAGACCGGCTCGCAGGCGGGCTGGCCGCTGGAAAAAGCCAAAGAGACGATGCGCTACTGCATTCAAAATCTCAACCCCGGCGACACGTTTAATTTGATCGGCTTTAACACCGAGGTTCACCCGTGCTTCTCCAAGCCCGTCCTGGCGACGCGCCAGACAATCGCGCAGGCACTGAAGTATCTGGAACCGATTCAGGGCGACGGCGGGACGGATATTCTGAAGTCCGTGCAGTATGCGCTGAAGTTCCCGGATGACCCGAACCGGCTGCGCGTGGTCTGCTACATGACCGACGGCTATGTCGGCAACGACTTTGAGGTGCTGGATTATATCCAGAAGAACCGGGGCCGGGCGCGGATGTTTCCGCTCGGGGTCGGGCAGAGCGTCAACCGCTTTCTCATTGACGGCATGGCGCGGATGGGCGGCGGCGCGGCGGATTATGTCACCCTGAGCGAGTCCGGCGAGCAGGCCGCGCAGCGGTTTTATACCCGTGTGCAGGCCCCCGTGCTGACCAATATCACGGTGGACTGGGGCACGCTGCCGGTCAGCGACGTGTACCCGCGTGTCATCCCGGACCTGTTTAGCAGCACGCCGATTATGGTTCACGGCAGGCTGACCGGCCCCGCCGCCGGAACGTTCACCGTGAAAGGCATGACCGCCGCCGGACCCTGGACACGCGAAGTCACGGTCACGCCGGACGACGAATCGCCGCGCCACGACGCCCTGCCGTCGCTGTGGGCGCGGGCCAAAGTCGCGGATTTGATGGCGCAGGACATGGCCGGGGTGCAGAACGGCACGCTCGCCCCGGATTTGAAAGACCAGATCGTGCAGACCGGCGTGGATTATCATTTGATGACCCAGTTCACCAGCTTTGTGGCTGTGGAAGAAGACCGCGTCACGGCGGGCGGCCCGGCGCAGACGGTCCGGGTTCCCGTCGAGACCCCGGAAGGCATGGATGCCTCCAAAGTCTTCGTGGGCGGCATGGCGGCCCCGGCTTCAGCGCCGCTGGCGTCCCGTGCGGGCGACCCGCTGATTACCATTGACGCACCCGCCGACGCCCGCCGCGTCGTTGCCCTGATGCCGGGCGGCGAGATCAAGCCACTGGTCTGGAACCCGGTCAACTCCCGCTGGGAAGTGCGCTTTGACATTCCCGGCTATGCCGTGCAGGGCGACTACGCCATCACCGCGCTGTTCGTGCTGGCCGACGGCACGCGGCACTCCCTGACGCTGCATTACCGGGTGGACACGACCGCACCGCGCGTTCTGGGCCGCACCGCCCGCCGCAGCGGGGGGTCGCAGGTGCAGCTCACGCTGGAAGCCGACCCGGACACCGCCCGTGTCACCGCGCTGCTGCCCTGGGGCGAGCGGGTGGAGATGGCCCCGTCCAAGGCCGACCCGCACCTGTTTGCAGGCCACACGGCACTCCCCGCTGACTTCGCGCACAGCGACGCGCCGGTAACTTACGTGGTGACGGACCGGGCGCACAACCGCACGCAAATTACCGTGGATATGAGCCGGTAGAAAGCAGGGACCGTCATGCGTCAACTTACTTTCCTTGCCGCCGCTCTGCTGCTGCTTGCGGCGAAACCGGGAGATGCCCAAAGGCCGCCCGCCCCGGTGCCGCCTGGCAGCGCCACACTGGAAATGGTCTTTGTGCTGGATACCACTGGCTCGATGGGCGGCATGATTGGGGCCGCCAAGCAGAAAATCTGGAGTATCGTCAACGATGTTTTGAAATCCCCGCATCCGCCGCGTGTGCGTGTCGGTCTGGTCGTCTACCGCGACCACGGGGACGCTTATGTCACCAAAGTTTTGCCGCTGACCGGCGATCTGGATCAGGTGGATACCATGCTTCGGGGCAGCCAGGCAGGCGGCGGCGGCGACACGCCCGAAGATGTCCGGCAGTCGCTTTCGGAGGGCGTGCTAAAAACGCGCTGGTCTCCCCCCCGCCCGCATCTGGCCCAGGTACTGTTTCTGGTCGGCGATGCACCTCCGCATGACGACTACAAATCGGAGCCGGATACCTGCGCGTCCGCCGACCGGGCGGCACGGGCGGGAATTACGGTGAACGCCATTCAGTGCGGCAATGACCCCGACACAAAAGCCGCCTGGGAACGGATTGTCCGCTGCGGCAAAGGCGAGTATTTTCAAATTGCCGAGGATGGGGGCGTTCAGGAAACGCCGCCGACGCCTTTTGATGCCGCCCTCGGCGATCTGGGCACGGTGATGGGGGGAACGTACCTGCCCTATCTGGAAACGGGCAGTGCGGCAGCGATCACGCGGCAGCACGCACGGGAAGCCTCGGTGAGCCGGGGCGCGTCTCTCTCCACTCTAGCCGACCGGGCGGTCAACAAGGCGCTGAACCGGGACGCCTACCGGGGCGACCTGCTTGAACTGCTGGACACCGGAGCCGTGACCCTCGAAACCCTGCGCCCAGAGCGGCTGCCTGCCTCGGTGCGGGCGCTGCCTGCGCCAGAGCGCCGGAAGGCGCTGAAACGCGCTCTGGAAAACCGTCGCAGCGTACGCCAGGAAATCCTGACGCTGTCCCGTCAGCGCGATGCTTATCTGGGCCGCGCCACGCCCGCCCCCGGCTCCGGCGGGCAAAAAGGGCTGGATGAAGCGGTCGTAGACGCCCTGCGGCGGCAGGCAAGCAAGAAAGGCATTGATTTTTGAAGCGATTACTATGCCTACCACTGGCAGCGCTTCTGCTGGCAATGCTGTCATGCGGAAGGCAGACGGCGGGGGTCACGCCTGCCTCCGACAGTGTGTTTACCAGCACGCGCTCCGTGACCAGCTTGCTTTTGGAAGTGGACGGCACGCTCTGGGCCGGGACGACCGGGGGCCTGCTGAGGCGCTTGCCGTCGGGGCAGTGGCGTAAATGGACCCGGCAGGACGGGCTGCCTTCCGAAGAAGTGCGTCAGCTTTCACTGTCGGCGGCGGGGGAGGTGCAGGCGGCATTTCCCCGCGCCGCTGCTGTCTGGCACACGGGCACATGGCAGAGCCGCCCGGAACCGGGCGGCGACGCAGCGTTTTCTGCCGCCGAGACCTGCCCGCCTGTGGTCTGGAACGGCGTGCGCTGCACAGCGGGTTTGACCGGCCTGACACTTGGAGACGGCCCGGATGCGCGGCATCTGCCCCTGCCGCCTTCAGCAGGAACCCATGTCAGCGCCCTGCTGCCACAGAGGGCTACACTCTGGGCGGCGCTGTATGGCGACGGCCTGTGGGAGCGTTCGGGGGCCGGGCCAGGGGATGTCTGGAAAGCTGTTCTGCCCGGCCTGCCCGCCGAGGCCCGTGAAATCACCGCTCTGGCCGCACGCGGAAACTCGGTCTGGGTGGGGACGCGGCGGGCGGGGCTTTGGCGGCACGGGCCAGACGGCTGGCACCCGGAGACGCCGCCCGTGCAGGAGTCGGCAGACCACAACATTCAAAGCCTGGCTTCCTACGACGGCTGCGTTTATGCCAGCACGCTTCAAGACGGACTGGTAATAAAAACACCGTCGGGATGGCATCAGGTGACGGTCCCCACGTTGTCGTCCGCCGCGCCGCGTCAGCTCCTTGTCTTTGGCAGGCGGCTGTTTGTGCGGCACGGCTCGGGAGTGGTAGACCGCTGGGACGGCAAACGCTGGGCGCGGAACGTGTTCGCGTTTCTGCCACGCGGGGGTGTCTCCGCGCTTGCGACGGACGGCACACGGCTGTATGCCGCGCAGTGGGGCGGGTGGAGCGAGACCGACGGGCACGTCTGGACGCATCATCTGACTCTGCCTGCCCTGCGGGGCCAGATTATCACTGCCCTGTGTCCCGAGGGCGGCACGCTCTGGCTTGGCACGCAGGGCCGCAGCGTAGCCGAGGTCAGCCGGGCGGCGGGCACGGTCCGCTGGCACGATGAGCGGGCGGGGCTGACGGATGACTGGATCACCTGTCTGGCGCAAATCGGCCCCACCCTTTGCGCGGGCACATTTGTGGGCGGGCTGAATTGTCTGACCGCTGGGAGCGGCCCCAAACAACGCTGGTCTGCCCCGGCGGCCCTGCACGGCGCGAATGTGACCGCGCTGGCCCCGGACGGCGCGGGCGGCGTGTGGGCCGCGACGCGCACCGGGGTCTGGCATCGCAGCGCGGGCGGCCAATGGGCCGCGCAAGCCGCGTTTCTGGAACCGGAAGCCCAGGCATTGCTGCCCGTGCCAGGCGGCCTGTGGATTGGCACGCGCACGGGTCTGGATTTTCTGCGCGTTCCCGCTGTCAGCGCCGGGTCAGCGTCAGCACGACAAGGGAGTGAGCGGGCAGGGTGAAGTCCAGGCTGCCTGCTTTGTCCGGCGCGGGCAGGACAAACGGCAGTGGCCTCACGCTGTCCGGGTGATCCCAGCCGTTTCCTGCCTGCGGGTCGGTGGACGTGAGAATTGTCGCGGTGCGCCGCGCCGCCTCGAACCCGGCCATGCTCAGATGCACAGGCCGGGCGTCGGACTGCTGACGGTTGACCAGAAACGCGACAATCTTGGAACTGTCTGCGGTCAGAGCGCTGAACACGTCCACGTCGGACACAGCAGACACGGCGGGCAGGAAGCCGCGCTGAGGCACATCATGGCCCGGTCCGGCCCAGTCGGTTTCAATCGGCTGCGCGGGATGGGCGAGCGTGTAAAGCTGCTGCGTATAGTATAACGGGTCCACATAGACCACGCCCCGGTCTTTTTTGATGCCGCCGCCATGCAGCAGGGCGGTCATGTTGGCAAGCGTCACCCAGTCGCCGTTTCGCAGGTACGTGTTCAGCGTCAGCGCATTGTAGATCGCCCCCGCCGTAACATTGTGGTTCGGGCCGTTCTGCCAGCCGTCGCCGCCGACAATGATGCCCCACTCGGTTGACGCGATGCGCGTGGTCGCCTTTGGCCCTTCGGCGTCCCGGATAGACTGAATCAGCGCCGGGATTTCGGTGTCGTCCATGAACGCCGGGTGCGCCATCGCGCTTTCGTAGCGCTCGGCATAGGGCCGGTCGCCGAGGCCGCCGGGCAGGGGGACCAGCGGGTGAATGGTCAGAAAGGCCGGGGCCGGGCCGCCGTCCGCCACGGCGGCCTGCATCACTGAATCGTTCCAGACTCTCTGGCGGGCCAGCCCATCCGGGTTGAACTCATCGCCCTGCCCGGTCGCCATGACCTGGATGGTCGGGTCGGCGGCCAGCATGGCGCGGCGGAAGCGGACGAAGCGTGCAGCGTTCCCGGCGGCATCGGTGTGGCCGATCTGCCAGCCGCCGTACAGCTCATTGCCGATCTCCCACAGCGGCACGCGGCGGGAAGGTGTTTTCGGGTCGTTGCAGTAGCGCACCCACGCGGCGGCCATGTCCGGCGTACCGTCCCCGGCATTGGCCCCGATTTGACGGTGCGTGCCCAGGAGGCGCGTGAGAGTCAGGTACTCGTCGGTTCCAAAATCGTTCGGCTCCACGCTGCCCCAGGCGGCGTTGCGGAGGGTGGGCCGGGCGGCATAGGGACCAATACCATCGCGCCAGTTGTAGCCCGACGAAAAGTTGCCGGACCAGCGCAGGAGCGGCATCTGCCACGCCCGGCAGACGCGCAGAGTGTCCGGGTCGAAGCCCTGCACGGCGTCATCAGGGAATAGCTCCGCATCGTCCACGTCCACCGGCTGACCGTTTATGTACGCGAAGACAAGCCTCGATGCCTGCCCCTTCGGCAAAGACCCGGCAGGCAGCTCCCAGTGCAGAGTCTGCTTCTGCCAGTCGCCTCCCGTCACGGACAGCGGCGTGCTGACAATCGCCTGCCCCGCCGACTCAAAGCCGGGCTGAAATGGGCCGTCCTTTTCGCCGCCGGTGCGGACCGCCGCCGTGACCTGCCCTGGCCCGCTTGCGGCGCGGGTCCAGAAAGTCAGTGTGTACCGGCGCGTCCGGTAGGCGGGCAGAAAAACGCGCTGACTGAGCGTGCCGCCCGGCGCGGCCAGCCGCTCGCAGCTTTTGGACAGGTAACCGCTGCCGTCCGCCTCCTGCCAGGTCGCCGCGCCGGTCTGGTCCCACCACGGGGCCACCTGCTGCTTTGGGTCAGTGCGCTCCAACTGAGGATTATGGAGGGCGTTCGCCCAGAGCGTGTCATAGATGACATTGCCCAGGTTCTCCACAAAGTTGCCGAAGACATCCTGCGACAGCGGCTGTGCGGCCATATGGGTGGCGTTCAAATAGATGCGTGTCACCCCGCCGGGCGAGGCATCATCGCGCCGGAAATGGGACAGGTCGCGGCTCGCCGGAACAACGGTGACTTTGGCCGCCTTCGGTGTCATCGCCGTTTTTTTGGCAGGCGCGGCGGACAGCGGGGCGAGGGTCAGCCCGGCCAGCAGCAGGGCGATGAGTGTGATTGGGTTAGGTTTCATAAGTTTCTCAGTGTTGATTGACATAGCGATAATTGAAGCGCCCATCGGGGGCGCTTTCGCCGACATACCACCAGTCGGCCAGGTCTCCCTGGCCTATAGGAACGTTGTCCAGCCAGTGAAAGTCAAATGTAATTGTCTGCGTGCCAATCAGCCCGAGTTGGGCACGGGGGACGGTCACAGCCAGTTGATTGCCCTCCACGCGGCAGGCAACAGTCCATGTTTTGCCGTCGCGCAGGCGCTTCAGCGTCGTGCGCGTCGGGCTGAGGACACGGCTGTTGACCACAAAATCGTAGCCGTGCCAGCCTGTCTTTGGATTGCGGTCGGTATCAATCAACAACTGCATCCAGTTTGGGTCGGTGTACGGCGTCAGCGCGGCCTCGGTGTGGACATAAAAATAGATGTTATCGGTGTCGCAGGCGACGCGGGCACTCGTGATATCATTGCGTCCCGAGACGTCTTTATACTGCCGTCCGCCCCACCCGGCATGGTCGCGGTGTTCGGTGTCTCCGACGGGGTCCAAATACTGCGGCCCGATTTTGGCCCAGTCCGCCCACGTCTTCGGGGCATGAAACCCGTGCGACACGGGCTGTGTCGAAACGCCTTTGTAGCGGCGGATATTGGCGGCAAGCTGCATGAAATAATTGTCGCCATAGCCGCCGCGCATGGGCATGATGTCCCGGCTGAACTCCTCGTTGTAGTTGTCCACAAAGAATGTCTCGCCCGGCTTCAAAACTCGCCCCAGAAACCCCGGCCCACCGCCTGCACCGCTCTCAAACCGCTGGGCAATCCATTCGTTCCAGCCGGTCACAAACACAAACTGCGGGTCTATTTTAAGCGCCCGGTCCCACTGCTGCTGAAACTGCAAGCCCTCGCCCGAAAGCGGCGTTCGGTACTGAGCATCCACCGGCGGCTCCGTGCCCTTGCCCCATGTCTCTGTGCTGTGATACGAGCGGCCCAGATTGTCCGTCGGGTGTCCGGCCACGGATACCGGGACTTCTTCTGGGACGCTCGGGCTATCATGCCAGCCCGGCCTCTGCGGGTACTTGTCCAGCCATTGCCATTTGTCCTGCCCCGGCTGCCAGGCCCATGAGTCGCGGCGGGTAAAGAACGAATCAATCTTTGGGTCCAGCGGCGTCTTGTCCCGGTCCCCTAAGAGAAGCGGCTTGCCCTGCCAGCGAAACCACAGGTTTTCGTAGCGCCCTTTGGCGTAGTACGTCTCGTACAGCTTCGTAACCACGGCATTGGTCGACGAGTGGGTCAGAAAGCCGATTTGCGGTGTCCGAAAGCCTTCCCGGCGCATGGCTTCCGCCGTCTCAAACAGGACGCTGACATCGCCGGGATACGTAGCCGCATTGGTGACATCCAGAAACAGCACATCTACGCCCGCCTCGCCCAGAATTTGCAGGTTTTTCCGGGCGACCCAGGGGTCATCGTCGCGGAAGTACCCGACCGCCGGCTCGCCCCACCAGTGGAACGCGGGCACGGGACCATAGTGCGGGTGCGCGGGGTCCGCCGCCAGCAGCTTCGTGTTGTCAGACGGCTCATCAGCGCGGGAGTGCCAGATAAAATAAAAGATGCCGACGAACTTGCCCGTCTGCGGGAGCCGCGCCTGCCCCGCCATCGGCAGGGAACGGCCCAAAGCATCGGTCCCGGCCCAGGTGTCCGCACTCAAGTCCCGCAGCGGGGGCGCGGGGGTCTGGGCGGAGGTCAGGGCACAGGCGGCGGACAGCAACAAAGTGAGGCAGGCAGTGGGCAGTGGTTTCATTGGCAGTGACGCTATTATAAACGCTCCCGCCTATCTCGTCAAGCCCGCACGGAGCCGAATTATTTCGCCCGCGTCACTACCCCCGCCAGGTCGCGGCTGAAGGCGGGCAGGGTCACCCCCACCACCCCGTCCCGGCTGACGCCGGAGAGGGGCGGCAGGGCACGGCCCGCCCACGGGTCCCACAGGCGCACGGCGTACTTTCCATTCACCAGGCCCGGCAGGATCAGCATCGCGCCAGCGGGGATAGATGCCGCCCGGTCACGGGCGTAGACCCAGAACACCGCCGACTGCCCCCCGCCCCGTGCCAGCGCAGCGACGGGCGGCGCGTAGTCGGTGACGGTGATATTTTTGACGACAAACCAGTCCTGACCCTCATTGAAGACGCTGACCTCGTGATGCCCGGCAGGCAGCGCCGCCGTCAGCGTTTGGCCCGACTCATGATCGGCGTTTGATGCCGGAAAATCCTTCCCGGCAGTGCGGACGCCGTCCACCATCAGCGTCGGGTGTGCCCCGGCTTTGGCAATCGTGCCTATTTGAAGCTGAAACTGGCAGGGCGCGGCGCAGTCCAGAACAAACATGATCGGCTTCGGCATCATATCCCGGTGGTTCCGGCCCTGAAAGAAGCCTGCCAGACCGGACAAATCGGGAGCCGCACCGGAAGCGGGCAGAACAACGCGGTCCTTTGTGAAGTTTCCCCACCCGCCCGGCGCGAACGACAGCGGGCCACGCGGGCCGTCGGCGTTTACCGTTGACGTCAGCGTCGTGCCTACCGGCAGGTCAACGTTCAGCGTTTGGACAAATCCGGCGGCGGAGGCAAACTGCGGCCACCAGTGGTTTCTTTCAACGGCATCGCCGTACCAAAACTGGCCCGCGCCCGCCACAGGCGTCATTAAACTGGCCCACAGGCCATCGTGCAGGAAGCTCTCGGTCAGGCCGGTCTTGAAGTCCGCCGGTCCCCATTCGCCGGTGAACAGCGGCGTATTGCTGCCGCGTTGGGAGGCGAAGTAGGAGATGATATCGGAGGTGTATTCATGCGGCTGGTCGTAATCCAGCCCAATTTGGCTAAGCGGCTGGCCGGGTCCAGTGATGCTAGTCGTCACCAGATGATGGTTCAGGTCCCCGGCCCGCAGGAACGCCAGCATTTCTTTGTGCCAGGCCACGACATCGCCAAAGTGGCTGTCGGTCTCCTTGATGTTCTGCACTTCATTGAACAGCTCCCACGCCAGAATATGCGTGGAGTAGCCATAGCGGGCCAGAATGTAGCGATATTTAAGCTTGGTCAGATGCCGGGCGCGGGCATCGGTGAAGAAGTCGTCGGGATGGGCCAGAAAGCCGCCATTGGCGACGTTCCACGGGTTGTCGCGCCAGTTGGAGTCGGTCTTTTCGGTGTACTGCCCGTGGTGCTGCAATGTCATCTGCACATAAACGCCATTTTTGTCGGCGGCATCTAAAATCTCGTCCCACTTCTTCGCCGCGTCCATCAATAAATAGCCCGGCTCTGGATTTTTGGTCTTGTCCTGCGCCCAGTCCAGAGCGCGGCCATCCCAGAACGTCATCCAGACCCGCGCCCAATTCAGCCCAGCCGTGTGCATCTGCGCGAACGCCGGGCCGTAAGTCGGTATTTCTTTGCCGGTCCACGCGACGTTCAGCCCGAGCGGGTAGTACGTCCCGCCAGTGTCAAAGGCGAACCGCTGCACGATTTTCGGGTCGCGCCGCACAAAGCCGCTCCGGTTGGACGGCACGCACCGGAACGAGCGCGGGGCCAAATCCAGTGGCACGACGGCTTTTCCACTGCGCGTCACGCTCAGGCGGTAGACGCCCACCTGTGTCGGCGCATACCGAACGCGCCAGTGGTCGCCGTCCCAGAACGCGGGCACGGTGACCGGCGCGGCTTTGGGCCGCGTGAATTTGACTTCGACGTCATTGTCTGCCGGGTCAAACGGGTTGCCAGTTTGGTTGGCAAGTGTCCACGAGGCTTCGAATTTGGCGAAGCGTGGCACGGTCGGCGGCGGCGGCACGGCCAACGCGGCGGTCAGTGTCAGCAGCGATGCCAGATACAGAGAGAGGCTCAAAACACGCTTTAAAATAACAAATGACATTTTTTCAATCCTGTCAGGTATAATAGAGGCAAGGAGAAACCCGATGACACCTACCACACTTCCCGGCGGCACATTTACGCTTGCCGATGACCTCACCCTGACCCGTATGGGCTATGGAGCGATGCAGCTTGCCGGGCCTCATGTGTTCGGCCCGCCCAAAGACCACGACGAAGCGGTTGCCGTGCTGAAAACCGTGGTTGACATGGGCATCACGCACATTGATACCAGTGACTTTTACGGCCCGTATGTCACCAATCGTCTCATCCAGGAGGCCCTGCACCCCTACCCTGACACGCTGCACCTTGTGACGAAAGTCGGGGCGCTGCGCGATGACAAAGGCGGCTGGCCTAAAGCAATGGCCCCGGAACAGCTCCGGCAGGCTGTCCGCGACAACCTGGATCACCTCGGCGTAGACGCCCTTGATGTCGTCAACCTCCGGGTCGGCGGCCTGAGCGCCCCCGAAGCCGGCTCACTCGCCGAGCCGTTTACCGTGCTGGCCGAGATGCAGCAGCAGGGCCTCATCAAGCACCTCGGGGTCAGCACAGTGAATGCCGAGCAGATTGCCGAGGCGCAGTCACTCGCGCCGGTAGTCTGCGTGCAAAACTTCTACAACATTGCCAACCGGCAGGACGACGCCCTGATTGACGATTTGGCCGCGCAGGGCATCGCCTATGTCCCCTACTTTCCCCTCGGCGGCTTTTCGCCGCTGCAATCGGACACCCTGAACACAGTTGCCGAGCGTCTGAACGCGACGCCGATGTCGGTCGCTCTCGCGTGGCTCTTGCAGCGGTCGCCGAATATCCTGCTCATTCCGGGCACGTCGTCGGTCGCGCACCTGAAAGAGAACGTCGCCGGGGCCGCTCTGCACCTGCCTGAAGACGCGGTGGCGGAGCTGAACGGGATTGCCGGGTAGCAGGGCAGTTACAGACCGGCGCTTTCGCTGACTTCGCGGGCGAAGCCGGACCAGTCGATGTCGTCGCGGCCTTTGGCGACCGTCGCCGTCAGCCGATCATGAACGAGATTTGCGAGGGGCATGGGGACCTGCGCGGCCTGCGCTTCGGCCAGCACCAGCCCCATGTCCTTGCGAATCAAGGACGGCTTCGCGCCGACCGGCTGATAGTTTTCCGAGGCGATCTTCTGTCCATAGTTTTTGTAGACGGGGCAGGCAAAGAGCGTCTCGGAAAACATCTCATAAATGGCCTGCCGCGAGATGCCGCCCTTCTGCGCCAGCGTGAATGCCTCGCCCATTGCTTCGATGGCCGCGCCGAACAAGAAGTTTCCTGCCAGCTTGACCGTGTTCGCCGCGCCGGGGTCCTCGCCAAAGTCGTAAACGCCCTGCCCCATCGCGTCCAGCAGGGGGCGGATACGGGCTTTGGCGTCCTCTGGCCCCGAAGTTGCTATCCACAGCAGCCGCTCGGCGGCGGCCTTTGGCTGCCCGAACACCGGCGCGGCCACGTACCACTCGCCGTGCGCCCGATGTGCCTCGGCCAGCCGCCGGGCCGTGTCCGGGGCGATGGTGCTCATGGAAACATGGATGCCGCCCGCGCCCAGCGCCCCGGCCAGACCATGCTTGCCCGTCGTCACTTCCTCCACGGCGGCGTCATTGGTCAGCATCGTTGCCACAATACTGCCCGGCCCGGCTGCTGCGCCCGCAGGCGTCTCCGCCTGCGCCGCGCCCTGCTCCACCAATGGCTGTGCTTTTTCCGCCGTCCGGTTGTAGACCCGCAGCCCGAACCCCGCTGCCAGCACATTGGCGGCCATCACCGACCCCATACCGCCCAGACCGATAAACCCGACAGTCTCACTCATGACGCTGTTCTCCCTTTGTCTCTAGGGGAGATGTACCCAGCCGCCCGTTTGCGGGAACCTTTCCCTTTGTTTATCTGCTATATTTTTCCGAGGGAGAGGAGCCTGAGTATGCACCTGACATCTGTATTGGACCCGGACACTGAAGTGCGCCCGTTTGAAACGTGTTCGTTTCTCTGGGGAAGCCACAATTATTTATTGAAGCACCCGGTTCAAATCCTGTCAGCCCGGCAGGATGGCCTCTGGATTTTTGAGTGCCCGGCGTATGGCCTGTCTGCCTTTTCCGCCAGCCGCGAAGAAGCCCTCAGCCAGCTTGGCGAGGAGTTTGCGTTTCTTTACAATGGCCTGATAGAAGAACCGGATGACGCTCTAACGCCGGACGCCGCCGCGCTACGGGACAAGCTGCGCTTGCTGATGGCGTAGGAAGCCCAGAGCCGGACCCCCTAGCCCCCAATAATGGGGGGGATCAGAAGTAAGAAGCAGAGCAAGACCCGTAGGGGCAGGGCTTGCCCCTGCCCGTCTTTCCGATCTTTCCGTCCCTGCTCTCCTATTAAATCGGAAACGTGCGGTAGCCGGTGTGGCCGGTGGCGAGGAAGTACAACGCCCACAGGCACGAGATGCTGTAGTCGCCGATGACGAGGCCCATAAAAAAAGGCAGAGCGTGGCGGTAGATTTTGACGCCGCCGTAGCGCAGTATTAAAGACTTTGCCAGCCAGCCCAGAAGCATCGGGAACCAAATCCAGGCCATTGTGTCCGTGTTGCCGACGGCGTAGCCTATCGGGTGCAGCGGCCACCACGGCAGACGCATTCGCAAGGCCCCCAGCAGCAGCACAATCCCGACCCCGACCCCCGCCCCGCCAATCCGGCCCGTGTCCAGCGGACGCGCGGCGGTCAGCCAGCTTTGAAGCTGATCATAGCCCGTATGGCCCTGACTTGTGCGCCAGGCGTTGATCGTCGCGCTGTCCGCGCCGTAATGGTAGTAAATCCCCAGGCAGCAGGCCCACGCGGCCAGAATACCCACCACCGTGGCCCCGAAAATCGCCGCCGTCAAATGGCGCGGGTTCAGCGGGGCGGGGTGAGCCGAGTCGCCGACTTTCATTGTCTCCGCCTGTGCGGGCTGCACGAGGCAGCGCAGGTCGCTATCAAACCAGCGCACCAGCGTCAGCGCCGTCAGCGCCGAGCCAGTGTAGGCCGACGTCCCGCCGTCACTCACCAGCACCGTATGCGCCCCCGGCCAGCCGCCCTGCCCGCCGGGACCCCACGGCAGGCCCGCCTCGGCCCGAATGCGGGTCATCGCCAGCGCGGCCAGCAGAAACAAGCCGAAGAACAGCAGGGAAAGAATAACGGATAGGCCCAGCGCAATGCCGAAGCCCACCAGCCCTAGCGCCGAGGCCATCAGCCCCAGCCAGGCGGCCCGGTACGACAGCGGCTCCCGTGCATCATCGGTCGCCTCGGACCCGCGCAGGCCGAATGCCTTGCGCCAGGTTTCCACAAGCTGCGGGCGGGCCAGAAACAGCGTGTACAGGGCCAGCCCCAGAAAGGCCCCAAAGCCCTGCTCGGCGATATACGGCATATGCGCCAGAGTCGGTCCCGCGCCGGGGTCACGGAAGCCAAAGGCCGTCGCGCCGACATTTTGCAGCTTGGAAAACAGGTAGAAAAACCAGCAGGAAAACGACACTTCCAGCGACAGCAGGTAGGTCAGACCCATTACCAGCGGATAAAACGACAGCGTCGTATAGCCAATCGCGCTCCACGGGGGGGCCGTGATGCCCCGCTCAAGCTGCAAGGAGGGTTCCGGCTTGATGGGAAAATACGGAAAGGTCGGCTGAAACGTGAAATGGATCACCGCCGCCGTTTCCAGCACGGCGGCCAGCCCCACCCCCATCCACAACAGCGGACTGCGCCAGAGCGGGGTGTCTCCGCCGTTCCGGGTCACTTCCAGCGGGATCAGCACGATGGGGAAAATCAGCCGCTCCCGCTCCACCCACTGCCGCCGCAGAAGCGTGTTGATGCAGTAGAAGCAGCCCAGCAGCAGGAGCAGAAAGCCGGTCCAGACGGCGATAGGCGTCGCCCAGCCTTCCAGAACGCCGGGGGCCAGCAGCGACGACTTGCCGACATAGTAGGCGGGGATGACGGCAGGGTCAGGCACGGCCCACGACGGGATGTAATGCACCCAGCCGTCCCAGTGGTTTTCCGGCGTCTTGAAGTGCTGCCAGCCGACCAGCTCCGGCGTCAAAAACTGCATCATGCCGATGCCGCCGATGGGAATTGCCACGGCGTTCATGGCATACACCGTCAGCAGCTCCCCCTGCGTCAGCGCGGCACGGGGCCGCAGGCGCTTGATGATGAGGTTAAGGCACACCAGCACCAGCAGGGCGAACAGCACAATCATTGGCAGGGACATGGCCGCAAGGTCCGGCCCAGACGCCACAATCTCAGTATATTCCAGCCAGAAGATCAGCAGCGGGATCAGCGCCAGCCCCAGCGCCACGGCGCGGGCGGAGACCCCAGCGGGACGCGGCGCGGCGGGAAGGTCCTCCGGCGGTGACGGTTTGGGGGAGTTGTGCGTGAGTGCCATAGTCGTCACCTATGGTAACACACGCGAGGGGTGCTGTCAACAGAAGCCAAGAGGGCGCGATAAATCGCGCCCCTACTCTTAACTTCTGGCTCCCCAGAATTGGGGCGGGGGGGCCTGCTCCGGTTCTTCTCACAGCGTCCGCGCCGTCAGCCGCGCTTCCAGGGCGGCGGCGGGGAACGGGTGGTCCCACAGGTCGTCGGGGCGGCGCAGGCGCAGGGTGCGGGTCTCGCCGGGGCGCAGGTGGAAGTAGTTGTCGTCAATCCCGGCAAGCGGCACGCTGTCGGCGCGGCGCAGCCAGACATAGGGCGCGAAGCGTTGGGCGGTGACGGTGAGCATTAGGTCGTAGTCGCCCGCGTCGGCAACCGTCAGCGTCAGGCCGGGGTTCGGCAGGCGCAGGTCCTTTGGCTCGGCCAGCAGCAGGAAGTTCTCGGCCACGGCGGCAGGGTCGTCGGCGGTGTAGCGGGCGTGGACAAACACGTCGCGCTCGCGGCCTGTGACGGCAGACAGCGAGAAGGTGGGGCCGGAGGTCGCCGCGTTGGCGTCTACGGACACGGACGCCGTTTCTTCGAAAAGCGTGTCGCCGTCAAACGTGCTCACGGTCAGCGTGACGACGCCGTTCAGCGGCGAAAGCAGGTCGCTGACGACGTGCGCCGTCACCGTGTCATCGCCGCGCACCAGAGACAGAAGCACGGGGGCATAGAAGCGCTTGGTGGCGTAATAGGCCGCTCGCGGCTCGCCTTCGGAGTCGATCACCGCCCACGACTGCACGGGCCAGCAGTCATTGAGCTGCCAGAAAAGCGTGCCCCAGTTGCGGCCCTTGCGCCGCCGGTAATGCTCCACGCCGTACTTCAAAGCCTCGGCCTGATTGCACTGGCTGTAGTAGGTCAAATCTTCCAGCGTCTGCAAAGCCGGGAAGTGCAGGGCGATGTAGCCCAAGTACGTGTCGTAGCCCTTGCGCGTCTTGTCGTGCCAGCGGACGGCGGAGGAGTGCGGCGTTTTGTCCTCTTCGGCGAGGCAGGTGTCCCACGCGGCCATGCCGGGCGCGGCGGCGAAGCCGAACTCGGAGCAGAACCGGCAGTCGTTTTCGGTGTAGTTCACCCAGTCCCCGCGTCCGTGCCAGACATCCCAGTTGTGGCAGTCGCCGAAGTCGGCGGAGTTCGAGTCGCCGTTCGGGCCGCCGTAGGGCGAGCCGGGCCAGTAGGGCGTGTGCGGGTCTTCAGCGGCCAGCACGGCGGGCAGAACTTCTTGGTACAGATGGTCGCCGAGCAGCCGGGGTGGGCGCGTGCCGGTCCAGTTGCCGTCAAACATGGTCTGGTTTTCGTTGTTGCCGCACCAGAGCGCCAGCGAGGCATGATGCCGGATGCGCCTCACGGCGGCGGTGGCTTCGGCGCGGGCGAGGTCGGCATACGCGCCGGTGTCGGGGTAGTAGGAGCAGCCGTAGGTGAAATCCTGCCAGACGAGAATGCCAAACTCGTCACAGATTTTGTAAAAATCGTCGCTCTCGTAAAAGCCCCCACCCCACACACGCAGCATATTCATCCCGGCGTCCCGTGCCTGCGTGATGCGCTCCCGCAGGCGATCTTCCGTGATCTCCGAGGGAAACGCATGGTCGGGTATCCAGTTCGCGCCTTTGATGAACAAGTCCGTGCCGTTGACACGGAACTTGAACCCCTCGCCCTTGCCGTCGGCATCGGGTTCGCGGATTAGCTCCACCGTCCGTAGGCCGATATTGCCCCGCTTGCCGCTGTCGTAGCGGCTCCATTGGTCCTGCCCGCTCCCAAGCGCGAGAGAAAGCTCGTACAAACACGCATTGCCCAAGCCATTCGGCTGCCATCGCTCCGTGACGGTGGGCGTCAGCACACCGCGCACTGTTACCATGCCCGTTCCAGTTGGCACACTGACAGTACCCATTTGAACCCAGGGCGGGCTTGCATCATGAGGTGCATCCAATTTTGTGAGCATTCCATTGAGACCAAGCGGCGTTTCTTCCTCGCCGGGCATCCGCTCGATCTCAGCAGTAATACTAATCACGGCTTTGCCGTCTTCGGTGAACTCTACGCTATGTTTCCAATCGACAATTCGGGCGACGGGGACGGTGACAAGCTCCACGGGCTGCCAGATGCCGCAGCCGCGCAGGACCGGCCCCCAGTCCCAGCCGTACTGATACTGCGCCTTGCGAACAAACGCCCGCTCGTTCCAGTTGTCCCAGTGATAGGGAAGCGTGTCCTCGCCCGCTTCGTTCCACGCCGCCTGACGCTCCGCGCCGACGCGCATCACGGCTCGGAAGATCACTTGCAGCGTGTTCTCGCCCGTATTCAGCAGGCCACCGACAGGCAACTCGTGGGCGATGTACATATTCTCGGTCGTGCCCAGCACTGCCCCGTTCAGCACGATTTCGGCCAGAGTGTCCAGGCCGTGAAATTTCAGAAACGCATGGGCGGGCGGCGGGCCGTTCACGGTGAACGTGGTTTCATAGACCCAGTCGCGCTCGTCCACCCAGGCGACGCCATGCTCGTTCAGCCGCACGAACGGGTCCGGGATGACGCCTGCGTTCATCAAGTCGGTATGCACGCAGCCGGGAACGGTGGCGGGGAGCCACGGGAGGGTGTTGTGTGCGGGCAGGCCGTCGGGGGGCACTTCGCGCACGCGCCAGGTGTGGAGTGTTTGTGTCTGAACTGTCATTAGGAGATCGTTCCGTTCGCGCCATGACCGGGCAGGTCAGGAGAAATGTGGTATTCGTATGATAGCCGCCGGGCCGGGGCTTTGTCAAGGCGGGTATGAAGATGTAACAAGGGGAATGTAACGTTTATCGTAACAAAGGGCAGAAGCGCGAGGGGTTAAAACCCCTCGCTAGGTCAGGCGTCCTTCGAACGAAGGAAAAGAGAGGCCAGCACCGATTGGCATTCTCCTCTACCCGGAGGGTGCCTCTTCTAGAAGGGGTTTTTCACCCGTCGCGCTTCTGCCCCTGTAACTTACAGTAATTTATATAAATAATTGCTGAAAATAATTTGCTGTTCCCCTTGACAGAATGAAAATACAGTGTTACAATGAGGTCATGCACAGCATTCGAGAGGTCGCCAAACAGGCCGGGGTATCCACGGCCACCGTGTCACGGGCGTTCAATACCCCGGAGATGATTGCCCCGCACACGCACCGGCGCGTGCTGGAAGCCGCCGACCATCTCAACTACCGCCCGCTGCGAGTGCGGGGCCGCAAAACCGCGTCTGTGCCTGCGCCCGCCGCCGTGGAAGCGTTTCTCGGATTTCAGTTTTTCAGCGCGACCCCGGACGATCAGCTTCAGGCCAACCCCTTTTATGCGCCGCTGATGGCTGGGGCGCAGGCGGCGGCGGACGCAGCGGGTATGCATCTGCTAGTCAACACCACCGACCGGCACGCGCTGGCGCAGGAGCTGCCCCGCATGGTGCGCGAGCAGACCGTCGCCGGAATGCTTTTGGTAGGGACCGCCGACCCGGAGATTCTCTCGCGATTTTTGGAGCGTGTGCCTGAAATCGTTCTAGTGGACCACCGGGACCCGACCGGGCAGCATGACTGCGTGGTGTCCGACGGCGTGGGCGGCATGGCCGAAGCCACCCGCTACCTGCTGGGTCTGGGGCATCGACGGATCGCATTTTTGCAGGATGCTGCCGACGTGCCGACGTTTCGGGACCGCCTGCGCGGCTTTGTCTGCGCCCACTTTGAGGCGGGCCTGACGGCAGACCCGGCGCTGGTGCTGACCGCCAATGAAGCCGCGCTTCCCGGCGTGCTTGGCCCCCTGCTGCGGTCGGCGGAGAGGCCCACCGCGCTGGTGGCCGCCAACGACTGGCAGGCGTACAGCGTGATGCAGCTTTGCCGGACGCTGGGCGTTTCCATTCCCGGCGACCTGAGCCTGGTCGGCTTTGACGACATCGGGTTCAGCGGGCAGACGTGGCCGCCGCTGACGACGGTTCATGTGCCAAAGGAGCAGATCGGAAGCCTCGCGGTCAGCCGCCTGCAAGCCCGCCTGCGTGCCACGGAAGGTTCTTTAGAGTCTCTGCCCCCGGTCACTTTAGAGGTGCCGGTCTCTCTCAAAGTGCGGCAGTCCTGCCGTGCCTTGTCTTGATTTTTTGTCCGTCTGTGTCCATAGAAGGAGTCCTGTATGAAACAGCGTCGTGGATTTACGCTCATTGAGCTGCTCGTCGTCATTGCTATCATCGCCATTCTGGCGGCGATTTTGTTCCCCGTCTTCCAGAAGGTGCGCGAGAACGCCCGCCGCACTTCGTGCCTGTCCAACTTGAAGCAGATCGGTCTCGGTGTGACACAGTACAACCAGGACAACGAAGAGAAGGAGCCTCCAGGGTACTACACCTATGGCGGCGGAACTGGCTGGGCAGTCCAGGTCTATCCTTACATCAAGAGCGTTAACGTGTTTCACTGCCCGGACGATTCTGGCGTGTTCACCTACGCCAGTTCCTATGGGATCAACGCTAATTTTGTGATCCAGGGCGGTGCCGGTGGTGCGCCCAACGGTGTGTCGCTGGCTGCTTTCAATTCGCCCGCCAAAACAGTGATGCTGTTTGAGGTCGCCAATAGTGGCGGGCAATACGGCTACGATCTTTCCTCCTCGGCTGGCACCCCAGGCACAAATGGCCAGGCCGGAGCTGGCGGCTATGTCAACGGGCACGGAAATGCGGACAATGGCTATAACGGCTCCTCACCAGGTGGACTTGGCTTTGGCAACGATAATGATCCCAGTGGCGCTGGCGGCGGTACGCAGGCTTCTACCAATGGTGGTGCTGCTGGTGTTGCTAAAATGGTATATGCTACCGGATGGCTGCGAAACAGTCTGCCGACGGCAGATGCTTCCAAAAAAGGAGAATTTTTAGCTACCACGGGACGTCACACAGATGGGTCCAACTTCCTGATGGCCGATAACCATGCCAAATGGTTCCGTGGCAGCGCCGTGGCGGCAGGCGGCAGCTACGTTACGAACTCAACGGACTGCGGCGGGGTCTACGACTCCACCGGTCGATACAATGGATCAACCGCCGCTGGCACAGAATGCGGCGACAACACTATTGCGGCTACGTTCAGCCTAAAGTAGTCCTGCTGCTTCTGATAGGCACACAGCGCCCGGCGATCACAGCGTGTTCGCCGGGCTGCTTTTTCCTCTTGCTGACCTGCATTTTTCATTAACGTTCAACCAACTTTCAGGAGAGCCTTCCGTGTTTACTTTCAACAATGCTCTGCGCTCCACCTCGCAGACTTCTTCTTGCTTTCGCGCCCTTCTCGCCGCCGGGTGCGTTATGGCTCTTGCCGCTGGTCTGAGCGGGTGCAGCAATGGCACCCAAAGCACCGACCCGTCAACTTCCCAGACGCCAGCCGCAAAAATCATTCCCCGGCCTGCAAATGCGCCCACTGGGCCATCGGGTCCGCCCCGGACAGACCCGTCGCCACCGCCCGCTGGAGCCAAGTAACTGACGAGTAACTTAATGGTTGAGCAAATAGTTCTTGTTCAGCAACTCTGGGCTTTTTCGTAGTCACCCGGCGGGCCAAAGAGGGTCTGCCGGGATGTGTTCTTCTAATCTGTGTTCTTTTAACAGGTCATTTATGAAGCGAACTGCCCCCCTTTTTTTGCTGCCCCTCCTGCTGACGGCCTCCGCCGCCAAAAGCCAGACAGCCCCGCCTTTGGCGAACCCCATTCATCTGGAAGCGGAAGACGGCACACTGACGGGCAACACCGTTCAAACCAAAATCCCCGGCTTTTCCGGCAAGGGCTACGTCGGCGACTTCCAGCCGGATGGCGCAAAAGTGGCCTGGACCATTCCCAACGCGCAAGCTGGGCTGTATGAGGTGAAGATTCGGTACAGCGCCCCGTCCGGCCCAAAAGGCTACGAGTTAGCCGTCAACGGCAAAGCGTCTTCGGGAATGCTGGCGGCGACCAAAAACGAGTTTGCCACGCGGAATGCGGGCAAGGTGGAGCTGACCGCCGGGGCCAACACCGTGGAGATGCAGCGCGGCTGGGGGTATTACGACCTGGACGCTATTGACCTGACACCCGCCGCGCCCGTCCAAGCGCTCGTCAAGCCGCCGACCGCGCCCGTGGACGCGCAGGCTTCCTCGGCAGCCCGCGCCCTGCTGGCTTCTCTTGTGAGCCAGTACGGCACAAAGACCCTGACCGGGCAGTATGAGGCCAAAGACAACGAGACGGTTCAGAAAGAGACCGGCAAAACACCCGCCATTTTCGGCACGGACCTGATGGACTACTCGCCGTCGCGTGTCGCCTACGGCGCGAAGCCAGACGGCATCGTAGAGGCGGCCATTGCGCGGGCCAAAGCCGGGCAGATCGTCACGGTGTCCTGGCACTGGAACGCCCCTTCGGGCCTGCTCAACACGATGGGCACAGACGCGCAGGGCAAGCCGCTGAATTTGATGTGGTACAAGGGCTTTAACACTAAGGCGACCACGTTTGACGTGCAGAAGGCGCTGGCGGACCCGAACTCGCCGGACTATAAACTGTTGCTCCGGGACATGGACGCGATTGCCGCACAGCTTCAGAAGTTCCAGGACGCCGGGGTTCCCGTGCTGTGGCGTCCGCTGCACGAGGCCGAAGGGGGCTGGTTCTGGTGGGGCGCGAAGGGGCCGGACTCGTTCAAGAAGCTGTGGCGGCTGATGTACGACCGCTACACGACGGTGGACCACCTGCACAATTTGATCTGGGTTTACTCGGCCACCATAGACCAGAAACCAGACTGGTATCCGGGCGATGACGTGGTGGATGTGGTCGGGGCTGACGCTTACCCCAAAGACACCTCGGACCCCCTGAGCGGTCTGTGGGACACGATGCTGACCGCGCACGGCGGCAAAAAGTTGGTTGCCCTGACGGAGTTCGGCGGCGTCCCCGATGTAGACCACATGAGCCGCTACGGCGTCCGCTGGTCCTATTTCGTGACCTGGAACGGCAACCTCGGCAAAACCCCGGATGCCGTCATTGACCGCGTTTACAAGAGCAGCCGCGCTGGGAATGCCCCCTAGCCCCCAATTCTGGGGGAACAAGACAGTCAGGATGTGGCCTCTTCGGTTTTCTATCTGGCTCCCCCATTATTGGGGGCGGGGGGGCCGAACTGGGTATAGTGCTTCCAGCACACGAAACTGAAAGGCAATCCACCATGCAAACTCCTCTCCGGCTCCTTCTGGCCGCCGGGCTGGCGCTTACGGCAGCCGCCCCCACTCTAGCGCAGACTCCGCCGCCAATGGCCCCGATGCACCGGGCGATGCACCCGAAAATGGGCAGCAACACGGTTCCTGTCGGCCAGATTATCGGCAACAAGAAAACCCATGTCTTCCATGTCGCGGGCGGCCCCGGCTCCCTGCCCGCGCCGCAGAATCAGGTGATTTTTCACTCCACGGCGGAAGCCAAAGCGGCAGGCTACCATGCCGCCGGGACCGGCACGCCCAAAGCAGGCCGCAGGATGAACCCCGAGCGGCACGGCTCGCTCCGTACCGGAACCACGAGCGCCACGGGCCGCCCGATGCCGCCGCACGCCCTGCCCGGAACCGCAACGCCCCCGCCGCCCCCGGCTCCAATCGCGCCGCGCTGATGCCGGAGTGCCGGGGGTTTCCACACCCCCGGCACCCCAGCTATGACGCAAAAAACGCCCCGGCCATTTCTGACCGGGGCGTTTGTGCGTTAGCTTTTCAGTTCTGCCCGTGCGCGGCAAGCTGCGCCGTCACCGTGCCGTAATCAAACTCCGCCTGAAACAGCGCCCGGTCGCCCCAGCCGTAGCCCACCGACAGGCACTCGCCCCGGCGGTACAGCGATACCGGGAACGCGACCCGCTTGGTGTCAAACAGCTCCCCCAGCCCCTCGTAGCCCGCAGGGACGTCGTCCGGCGTAATGGCCCGGACGCACGACTTGATCTGCGGATGGCCTTCGGCGTCAAACGTCAGCCAGACCACCCAGCCCTCATACTGCTCCTCAATGCCCGGATGCGCTGCGTCCAGGGTCTCCGGGTGGTTCGGGTTGTTCTTTTCCAGCACCACATGGATCAGACCTATGTAGCCGCCAAGCTCGGGACACTCCACGAAGTTGCTGCCGAGGCCGACCCGGTGAACCCGGTCCCAGATCGGCAGGCCCAGCGCCCGGCCCAGACCATCAATGATGCCGCCCAGATGGAAGCCGCTCAGGCCGTCTTCCGCCGCGCTCTCAAAAAACGCGATCTGCTTGGTCTCGCTCATCGACCGCGCCCCGATCAGCGCTTTGCGCCCGGACGGACAGCCTTCGGGCGAGGGCAGGCGCACCGAATTCTTGTACGACTCGACGTGCGGGCTGCCGGAGGCCCCTTCGGCGATGCCTTTGACCCAGACATCGTCGCCTAACTCGGTCAGCCCTTCTTCCGCCCCGTCTTTAAACTCAATGCCGCCGAACAGGTGCGACAATTCCAGTTGACCGGGCCGGGCGGCGGGGTCCAAATAACCGCCGTAGACGCCGACATCGTGGATAAAGCGCCCGTCAGGAAACACCACTTTGCCCCGGTAGCCCTGCCCGGTCACAAAGAAGCCCGGCCCGCCCTGCGGCAGAGTCGTCGGAGTCAGGCGCAGGTCTTCCATGATGACGCCTTCGGGGTTCGCGTCGTACCACAGCCGCCCCACCCGCGCCGGGCAGGCCGGAACCGGGGTGCGCGGGCCGCGAATGCGGGTAAACGGCAGGCGGCGGGCGATGTCATAAACATTGTGCATCCCGCGCATCTGGTCGTCGTTCATGTAGAACAGGAGGTTGACCGAGTATAGCTCGCGGGTCACGGGGTCCTTCATCCGTGACAGGCGCACGGTGACGCCGTAGGTAGTCTCGCCGGTGACCTCTTCCTGCCACGACTGAATGGGGCCGTTGAAGGCCGCTTCCCAGGCGCGGCCCGGCTTTCGCGCTTCCACGCCGAAGTCGCGGACGGTATGTGGAATGATCTCCAGCGAGCTGAGATCAGAAACAGACTGTGATGTTTCCAGAACGACATTGTTCGTCATAATGATTGAGCCTCAAAAACTGACAAGGATTGCGGATACTTGTAGGACAACTGATAGGACACCAAATGGCGGGAACAAGTTCCACGCCCCCGACTCGGGAGGCCGGGCGTACTCGCCGATGCATTCACTGACATACTTAACCCTCCGAATGTTTCAGAGATATTTCTGCACCGTCTCGACTCGGTGCGGCCCCGGCTATTGCGCTATCTTCGGCAGAAACCACGCCCCGGCTCAGGCCCCAATTTCCTTCGGCTCTCAGCGCGTTTTCTGGTAATTTTGGCACTAATGGCGGCGGGTGCAGACGGCATAATAGGCACAAGGAACCAACGAAAGAAAGTCCACCTCATGCAAGTTAAATCTCTCTCGCTCGCACTGCTGCTTGCCGCCGCTCTCGTCTCAGCCACCCAGGCCGCGCCGCCCGCCGCCCGCGCCACGGTCACTTCGGGCTGGGCGTCCGTCATCGTCACGACCGGCGGGCCGCTCTCGCCCGCCCAGACCGCTCGGCTGCGCGGGCTGGGGGCAGGCGTGACGCGCCGCCTGCCGCTGATCGGGGCGGTCGCCGCCCGCGTGCCGCGCCGGCATCTGGCCGCTCTGACCGCACTGCCATTCGTGCGGCACGTCTCGCCCGATGGCCTGATCCGCAAGTGCGACGAGTTCACGGTCGGGTCGAGTGGCGCGGCCTCGGTGTGGCAGGGCCTCGGCGTGACGGGCCGGGGCGTGACCGTGGCGTGACCGTGGCCGTTCTGGATTCGGGCATCAAGGAGCACGAGGACTTCAGCCAGCCCAAATCCAAAGGTGATGACGGTGACGACAGCTTCAACGGGTCGGCCATTCTGACCCACGTCGACATGACCGACCAGCCCGCCGCCACGGGAGGCAAGGACGACGACGACCGGACCCTCTACGACCTGTGCGGGCACGGCACGCACGTCGCAGGCATCATCGCCGGGAATGGGCGGGCCTCGACCGGCAAGCGGTTCTTTCACACATTCTACGGCATCGCGCCCCAGGCTAATCTGGTGGACGTGCGCGTGCTGGACGCCAGCGGACAGAGCACCGTCAGTGCCGTCATCGCCGGAATCCAGTGGGTCGTCCAGAACAAAAACCAGTACGGCATCCGGGTCGTCAACCTGTCGCTGGGGCATCCGGTGGGAGAGAGCTACACGACCGATCCCTTGTGCCAGGCCGCCGAGGCCGCTTACAAGGCGGGCTTGGTCGTCGTCTGCGCGGCGGGCAACGGGGGCCGGGCGGGCGCCGCCAACACGCCAGGCGTGGATAACGAGGGTTGGGGGACCGCCTATGGGAGCATCAACTCACCCGCCAACGACCCCGCCGTGATCACTGTCGGGGCGATGAAGCAGGACCCGGCTCACCCCGGCGACCGGACGTTTGACCGGATTGCGACGTATTCCGGGCGCGGTCCGTCCCGCCTGGATATGATCTTCAAGCCTGACTTGGTCGCTCCAGGCAACCGGGTCACGTCTCTGGAGGCCAGCCGCGATTATCTGAGCACCCATTACGATGCCACCAACCAGGTCCCGTTTCAAAAGTATATGCACACCGATGCGACGTCCCCCTCTGACAAATACTTTTCGCTGTCGGGCACATCCATGGCCGCGCCGGTCGTCTCCGGGGCCGCCGCGCTGCTGCTCCAGGCTGACCCGACGCTGACGCCGGACACGGTAAAGGCCCGGCTGATGCTCTCTGCCGACAAGTGGGCCTCCCCCGGCGGGGTCGCCGACCCCTGCACCTACGGCGCGGGCTATCTGGACATCCCCGCCGCCCTGGCAAGCTCCGCAGTCGCACGCGGCCCGGCCGTCAGCCCGGCCCTGACGCGCACCGCCGACGGCGGCGTGTCGGTGACGCTGGACCGGGCGGTCTGGGGGTCAACCCTTTGGGGCACGGGAGTCACCGACCTGCGGGCCGTCTGGGGCAGCCGGGCGGTCTGGGGCAGCGGCGGCATCGAGGCCGACCGGGCCGTGTGGGGCAGCGGCCTGAACACGCTCGGGGCGAGCCGGGCCGTGTGGGGCAGCAGCGTCTGGGCCGAGCGGGCGGTCTGGGGGAGCGCCTCGGCCCAGGTGGACCTGAGCAGCGTGGCCCTGGGCGGCGAGGCCCTGTCCTCGAACTGGGTGGCTGGGGCGCTGTGCGCGGGGCCAGATGGGCGGATGCCGGTCCTGTGGACCCGCGCGGACGGGGCGGTCTCTCTGTGGAGCGCGGACGGGCGCGGCGGCTTTACCTTCCACGACTACGGCCCCTACGTGGGCTGGACCGCCTCCCAGATTGCCGAGGGGCCGGACGGGCGCGTGCGCCTGCTGTGGGTCCGCGCAGACGGGGCGATCTCACTGTGGAAGATCGACGCCCAAGGCGGCTTCGCGCAGAACAGCTATGGCCCTTACGCAGGCTGGACCGCTCAGTCGCTGGCCGTCGGCTCGGATAACGCCCCGCACATTTTGTGGTGCCACGTCGGCGGGGCGATCTCGCTGTGGGACATGGATATGAACGGCGGCTTCGCCCAAAAGACTTACGGACCCTACGCGGGCTGGACGGGCCAGTTGCTGGCCTACGGGCAGGGCGCGGGCGACCACACCGCGCATGTCGTCTGGGTCAACCCGGACGGGCGGATGTACCTATGGGCCTTGGACAACAGCGCGGGCGGGTTCACCCAGACCACCTACGGCCCCTACCTCGGCTGGTCGCCGAAGTCGGCGGGGGCCGGTTCGAATGGGCGGGTTCGTATACTGTGGCAGGCAGGCGACGGGCACATCTCGCTGTGGAACGTGGACGGCGCGGGCGGCTTCACGCAGAGCACCTACGGCCCTTACCCTGGCTGGTCCACGCGCGGCCTCACCGTCGGTTCCGACAACGCCCCGCACGTCCTGTGGGGCGCGGTTGACGGGCGAATGTCGCTGTGGAACGTGGACGTGGGCGGCGGCTTCAGCCAGACCACCTACGGCCCGTACTAGGACCCCAGGTGCGGCCCGTCTGCGGGCCGGTTGAAGTTTGGGGATTGGGAATACCCAGGCGTCAGGCAGCGGCTAGCCCGCCCTTATGGACGCGCTCCACGCCGGAGTGACGGCCCTTGCCCTGGACACTGCGACGGCGTAGACGCCGAGCCTGAGAAGCGCATCAAGACCCGCCTGCACACTCTGGCCCGCCTGCTCCGCCCCGAAGGCCACGCGCTGACCGGCGCCTGGGCCGTCAGGCGCGAAAGCCCTCCGGCAAAAGCCGGAGGGCTGTTTTGCGTCGGCGCTTACTCCGGCTTCGGAGACAGGGCGCTCAGGGACTCGAACTCGTCGTCGGTCAGCGTCAGCGAGGCCGCCGCCGTGTTTTCTTCCAGGTGCGCCACCGAGGACGTGCCGGGGATGGGCAGCATCACGGGGGAACGCTTGAGAAGCCAGGCCAGCGCAAGCTGCGCGATAGTGGCGTCATGCTTCTTCGCCGCCTCGTCCAGCACGCCGCCGGGTTTGGCGAGGTCGCCCGCCGCGACGGGGAACCACGGGATAAAGCCGATGTTGTTTTCGGTGCAGTGGTCTAACAGCGCCTCGGCCTTGCGGTCGGTGAGGTTGTAAAGGTTCTGCACCGAGACGATGTCTACAATTTTCTGCGCCTCTGTCAGCTCGTCCACCGTGACTTCGGACAGGCCGATGTGCCGAATTTTGCCCTGCGTCTGCATCTCTTTGAGCGCCCCCAGCGTATCTTCTTTGGGGACTTTCGCATCAAAGCGGTGGAGCTGATACAAATCAATCGTGTCCAGTTTCAGCCGCCGCAGGCTGAGTTCGATGCACTGCTTCAAATACTCGGGCCGCCCCACCGGGTTCCACTCATCCGGCCCCTGCCGGGTCAGGCCGCCTTTGGTGGCGATGACCACGCCGCTGTCATAGGGGGCCAGTACCTCACCAATGAGCTGCTCGGAGACTTCCGGGCCATACGAGTCGGCAGTGTCGATAAAGTTGATGCCCAGTTCCACGGCCCGTGTCAGGACGCGCTTCGCTTCAGCAGGGTCCTTCGGGTCGCCCCAGATGCCCTTGCCGGTAATCCGCATCGCGCCAAAGCCCATGCGGTTGACGGTCAAATCGCCGCCCAATGTAAATGTGCCGGATGCCGCTGCATCAGGTTTCAAATCTGCCATAGTTTTATGCTCCTTGTCCAAGAAGCAGTGTTCCCGGCAACGGGGGCGGACTAAACGAAGCAAGCTCCCAGGCTTCTCAGAACGTACCGACCAAAACCTGGCCGCGTTTGGGGGCGGGGCGCGGCAGAACGGTAATCTGCACATCGCAGTCCAGCGCAAGGAGGTAGCCCAGCAGAAGTTCGTAGCTCATTCGACCAATTTTGCCGTTCATCACCTCGGACACACGGGCCTGCGTCGTTCCTAGACGCGCAGCGGTCTCCGTCTGGTTCAGGCCATACTCACGAATACGGGCGCGGATTGCCTGAGCCAGCCGGGCCTTTGCCAGCCGGACCTCGGGGTCGGGCAGGTCCAGGTCAGCGAACGCATTGCCGCTGCTGGGAAACACGCCTTCCGGCTTATTGGTTTGTTTGTCATCGGTCACGTCTTTGGGCATTGGTGTCCTCATGGTTTCGCTTATCCTTTGCGTTATTATGCGCGATTTCGCATAAAACAGGTTGATATTCGAGGGGCTGAACCCCCTCGAACTATTAGCCCCTCGGGTCGGGGCGGTAAACGCCCCGGATGCCTGCATCGCGGTACGCCAAAGCTTCACGCAACAACGGCCCTAGCCCCGTTCGGAGAACCCATCGGGTATACTGGGTGTTAAGAGTTAAGTCTCACGAGAGAACACAGAGGGAACGTTGTGCTGGAAGATGTCGTCAAAGAAATAGACAGCGTGGAAACGCGGCTCGGCAGCCTGAGCGGCCCGCTGGACTTAGAGGGGCGCAGCGAAGAAATCGGCGGGCTGGAAGCGGCGGCGGGGGAGCCGGGCTTCTGGGATGACCCGGCGGCGGCGCAGGCGCAGATGCAGCGGTTGAACACGCTCAAAGATAGCCTTGCGCCGTGGCAGGCGGCGCGAAAGCGGCTGGATGATGCCCGGACGCTGGCCGAGCTGGCCGTGCAGGAAGAAAGCCCGGAAGACTATGCCCCCGAGCTGCGGGGTGAACTGACCGCAATCACGGCGGCGCTGGACACGCTGGAAGTGGAAACGCTTTTGTCAGGGCCGCACGACGCCGCACCGGCCATTTTAGAAATCAATGCCGGCGCGGGCGGGGCGGACGCGAACGACTGGACTTCGCTTTTGCAGCGGATGTACCTGCGCTGGGCCGAGCGGCATGGCTTCAAGGTGGAAATTCAGGACGAGGTGGAAGGCGATGTGGCCGGGCTGAAAAGCACCACCCTGCGCGTGGAAGGCAAGAACGCCTACGGCCTGCTGCAAGGCGAGCGCGGGGTTCACCGCGTGGTGCGTATCTCGCCGTTCAACAAGACCCGCGAAACGTCGTTTGCGGGCGTCGATGTCGTGCCGGAGACCGAAGAAGTGCAGTCTATCGACATCCCTGACAAAGATTTGAAGCGCGAGGCTATCCGGTCGTCGGGCGCGGGCGGGCAGCACGTCAACAAGACAAGCTCCAAAATCCGTTTGACGCATCTGCCGACGGGCCTGGTGGTGGCAGTGCAGAATGAGCGGTCACAGTTTCAGAACGAGACGATTGCGATGAACATTTTGAAGTCCCGACTGCTGGCAATGGCCCGCGTGGAAGACAAGGCGGGCATTGACGAGCTGCGCGGCACGCGCACCGATATTGCCTTCGGCCACCAGACCCGCAACTACGTGTTTCAGCCCTACACACTGGTCAAGGACACCCGGACAGCGCATGAGACGGGCGACATTCAGCGCGTGATGAACGGGGAGTTCGACGACTTTATCGACGATTATCTGCGCTGGCAGCAGACACAGAAATTAGAGAACTAATATGCATACCCGGTTTTTATTCACACTTGGCGCGGCTCTAGCCCTCACAGCCCCCTCGCTGGCTTCCAATCCATTGGCCTCCAAAGACCCGGTGCAGGTGCGGACGGCGCTATCCGGCACGGGTATGGCCTCGCAGGAGACTAACCTGGGCGATTTAGTCGCCGATGCCATGCGTGAGACCGGCCACGCGCAGGCGGCGCTGGTTCCCGCCGATGAAACCAACGCCAATCTGCAAATCCCAGCGGGCAAAACCGACACGTCTGCGCTGCTGTCTGCCCTCAGTGAGGGCGATGACCCTGGCAGCACAGTGGTCATCTTGAACTTGACCGGCGCCCAGCTTCTCAAAGTGGCCGAGCGGTCCGTCTCCCGCGCCCCGGAGCCGTTTGACGGCTTTTTGCAGGTCTCCGGCCTGCAAATCCGCTATTCGCCCGGTCAGCCCACCGGCAAGCGGGTGTCTCTGGTCGGCATCGGCGGCGGCGAAGTCGTGGCCGGTCAGACGTACCGCGTTGCCACTACCCGCTCGCTGGCGAGCGGCAGCCTCGGGTACTTCCAAATTTTTGACAAAAAAGACATCACCGAAGATACCGGCATCTCGCTGTCGCAAAGCCTGACCAGCTATTTAGCCAGCCACAAAATGCTGGACGTGAAAACCGAGGACCGGATTACGAGCCGGTAGGACCCGTTATGATTTTCACCCGCCGCCCGCATCCGTCGCTTCTGCTGTCCTTGCTGCCGGTTCTGGTTCTGGCGGGCTGCCGCACCGCCTCCTCGCAAAGCACCGCTTCCCTGTCCCCACCGCCGGTCGTGCGCTCGTCTTTTGACGGTGTGGACGCCTACAAAATGCTTGAGGCGCAGTGCGACTTTGGTCCGCGCCCGCCTGGCTCGGCGGCACACGACAAGTGCCGCGCTTACATCTTGAAGCAGCTTATGCCCTATGTGGACAAAGTCGCCACGCAGAACTTTCCCTACTACGATGGCGACCGGAAAGTCAAGCTGGCACTGACCAATATCATCGGCGTCATCAATCCCAATGCCAAAAAGAAAGTCCTGCTGTTTACCCACTGGGACACCCGCCCGACCGCCGATCAAGACTTGGACCATAAAGACCGCCCGATTATCGGCGCGGACGACGGCGCCTCCGGCACGGCGGCTTTGCTGGAGATGGCCCGCGTCTTCCATGCCAAACGGCCTGACGTTGGCGTCGTGCTGCTGTTTGTGGACGGCGAAGACTGGGGGCCGGGCGAGAACCGAATGTATTTAGGCTCCATCTACTTTGCCGCGAACCCCGGCCTCTACAAGCCCGATTATGCCATTTTGCTGGACATGGTCGGCGCGAAAGGCGTGCCGTTCTACCGCGAAGAAGCCTCGCAGGCGCAGCACCCGGAGATCAACGACAAAATCTGGGGGGCGGCCAACGCACTCGGCTACGGGGCGCAGTTCCCCGACACAGCCAAATACGCCATTGGCGACGACCATGTGCCCTTCAATAACGCTGGTATCCCCGCCGTGGATATTATCGGCTGGGACTACCCCTACTGGCACACACTGCAAGATACCGCCGACAAATGCAGCCCCGACAGCCTCAAAGTCGTCGGCGACGTCGTAGCAAAAGTTATCTACGATGAAAAGCCGTATGGAAAGGGGTAATCATAAGGGAAGGCCGAAGCCGCCTCGGATCGTATCTCGCACCGCCTCACAGTTGTCCTTTGCTTCCTGGGCATCCTGCTGACTGGCAGTGTCGCCGGGGTAACGATAGCGAACGGCGTAGTTTTTCAGGATACGCATTGGCTGATCTAATGCGGCCCAAAGCGGCTCTATGAATACCACCAACCCCAAGAGCAATACTAAGTCGTGTGTTTTGGGAAACTCAATAGCGGCCTCTTGCAGACGCGCCTTGAGATACTTCCCGGCGCATTACTGACACAAAAAGCAAACTAAATCGTAATTCGGCTTGTTTTGCGCCACAATTTCCCGGTTCAGGGAGACCCAGTCGCCTTCTGCTTTTTCCATCCATTCCTCAGTGATCGACAGCATACAGCATTTCTCCTTTTTCCGTGATTTCGCGCAGAAAAAAATCGTTCATTGCCAGTCGTTCTTTCAAGCGCTCCGGCGTAATCGGGATTAAATCCATGGCGAAGCCTGCCCGAACGGCCAGCCGGATTTCCGTGGCTTTTTTTGCTTTGCGGCCCTCAAACGGCATCACAACAAGCAAATCTACATCGGAGTCTTCGGTGGGCGTGCCGTAGGCATAGGAGCCGAACAGGATAATCCGCTCGGGCTGGAACTTGCGGGCGATCTCGTCGCTGACGCGCTGGATTTGGGCAGCAGTAATCATAATTTTGGTTGATGGGCTATTGGCAAGTGGCGCTGTGTCTTTTATGTTTTGTAAAAATCGTCCATTTGCAGATAATCGTCAGCCACCTCCCCGTCCAGTGCCGTAATCAAGCGGTATGTGCCAATCGGTATCAAGTCTCGGAACCAGACTTTGCTGTCAGCGGCGACATACAGTCCAATCTGTGTGTCAACATACGGATAAGAAAGAACGTCGTTCTTGAAAACAAGTGACTGCTTATCGAAGATCAACTGAATTTCACTCAACTTCCAGCGACCGATCAACCCCAGCTTTTCATCCTCCTGCATTGTATTTTGCAAACAAACTTTGCCGCATTCAAGGGCCTTCTCAATGAGGCCGCTGTTCTGTGACCATTCTTGCTGCTCTTCAATGAGTGTGTTTGTTGGGTTCATTAGCTTGACCAGGATTATACCTACCGCGAACAAAAAACGGGAAGGGCCAAATGGCCGTCCCCGCGAGCGAATTTGTCAAACCGCCGCGCTTTCCCTTTGCACCGTTGGCACTTTGAGGCGGGCGGTGATCTTCTCTCCGTCGCTGTCTACCAGGATCGTGTCGCCGTCGCGGAACTCGCGGCGCAGGATGCCGCTGGAGATCGGGTTTTCTACCAGCCGCTGAATGGTGCGCCGCAGGGGGCGAGCGCCGTAGAGCGGATCGAAGCCAGACTCGGCAATCAGCGTTTTGGCCGCGTCGGTGACTTCCAGGTGCAGGTGACGGGCGGCAAGCTGCCGTTCGGTTCCCTTCAAAAGCAAATCCACGATGCGCGTGATCTGGGGCTGATTGAGCGCATGGAAAACGATGGTTTCGTCAATGCGGTTCAATAGCTCCGGGCGGAAATGGCGGCGCAGCTCGGCGGTCACTTTCTCCTTCATCGATTCATACAGCGCATCCTGCTCGTACTGGCTCGCGCCGATTGGCATGGCCTCAATGAACTGGCTGCCCAGGTTGCTGGTTAAAATAATCACCGTGTTCTTGAAGTCCACCGTGCGGCCCGAGCTGTCGGTCAGGCGGCCCGCGTCGAGAAGCTGCAACAGGATGTTGAAGACGTCCGGGTGCGCTTTTTCGATCTCGTCGAGCAGCACCACGCGGTACGGGCGGCGGCGAACGGCCTCGGTGAGCTGCCCGCCTTCGTCGTAGCCGACATAGCCGGGAGGCGCACCAATCAGCCGGGCGACCGAGTGCTTTTCCATGTATTCGGACATATCGATGCGAACCATTGCATCGGGGTCATCAAACAAGAACTGCGCCAGAGCGCGGGCAAGCTCGGTTTTGCCGACGCCGGTGGGGCCGAGAAACAGGAACGAGCCGATGGGCCGGTTCGGGTCTTTCAGGCCCGCCCGTCCGCGCCGGACGGCTTCGGAGACGGCCTCAATGGCGGCTTCCTGCCCGATGACGCGCTCATGCAGGGTCTCTTCCATTGCCAGCAGCTTGTCGGCTTCCTCCTCGAACATTCGTGAGACGGGGATGCCGGTGGTTTTGGCAATCAGCTCGGCGATGTCCTGCTCGCTAACGACGCTGCCCACGCCGGACTCCCGCATCCACGCATCCCGCGCCTCGGTGAACTCCCGGCGCAGGGCCACTTCCTCGTCGCGCAGGCGGGCGGCTTTTTCGTAGTCCCGCGCATCGGCGGCGGCGCGGCCCTCGCTGACCATACGGCTGAGCCGCTCTTCCTGGTCTTTGAGCGCCTGCGGCATGGACGATTTTTCAATGCGTATCTTGGACGCAGCCTCATCAATGAGGTCAATCGCCTTGTCCGGCAGGAACCGCTCAGTGATATACCGGGCGGACAGCTCGGCGGCAGCCACGAGAGCCGAGTCGTCAATGGTGACCGCATGATGGGCCTCGTACTTGTCCCGCAGGCCCTGCAAAATCAGCACCGTGTCCGCGACCGACGGCTCGCCGACCACAATCGGCTGGAAGCGCCGCTCCAACGCCGCGTCTTTTTCAATGTTCTTGCGGTACTCGTCTGAAGTCGTCGCCCCGATACACTGCAATTCCCCCCGCGCCAGGGCGGGCTTGAGCATATTGGACGCATCCATCGCCCCTTCCGCCGCGCCCGCGCCGACGACCGTATGCAGTTCGTCTAAGAACAAAACAATTTGCCCGGCGGCTTTACGCACTTCGTCCATGACGCCTTTTAGCCGCTCTTCAAATTCGCCCCGAAACTTGGAGCCGGCCACCAGTGCGCCCATATCCAAAGCCAGCAGACGACGCCCGCGCAGGTTCTCCGGCACATCGCCTTTGGCGATTTTCAGGGCCAGCCCTTCGGCTATCGCCGTTTTGCCCACGCCGGGGTCACCAATCAGAACCGGATTGTTTTTAGTACGCCGGGACAGGATTTGGATAGTCCGCTTGATTTCCTCGTCGCGCCCGATGACCGGGTCGATTTTGTCTTCGCGGGCCAGCGCGGTCAAATCCCGCGAGAACCGCTCCAGCACCCGGTACTTTTCTTCCGGGTTTTCATCGGTCACCCGCGCATTGCCCCGGATTTGCTGCAAGGCGGCATAGACTTTTTCTTCGTCCACGCCCGCGTTTTTCAGCATCCGCACCGCGCCGCCTTCGCCTTCTTTCAAGAGGCCCAGAAGCAGGTGCTCGACGCCGATGTGGCTGTCCTGCAATCTTTGTGCTTCCTCTTGCGCCAGATCAAAGACTTTTTTGATGCGCGGCGTAATGTAGATTTGTGCGCCCGCGTCGGCATACTGCACCTTCGGCGCACGCGCCAGCGCATCTTCAACGCTGCGCGTCAGGCCCGGCCTATCGACGTGCAGGCTTTGCAGCACCTGCACGGCCAGCCCATCGTTTTGTTCCAGCATCGCCAGCAGCAGATGGTCAATATCAAGCTGTGTATGTTTATAGCGCGTCAGAATATCCTGGGCCGTCTGCACCAGGCTCCTAGCTCGCTCAGTAAATTTTTCAAACATTGCTATCTCTTTCAGCCTCAATCAGCCGGTCTATCTGCCGCGTGTGATACTCTGTATGCACCTGTGCCAGCGACAGCATTTGCGACGCCGTCAGCGGCCCCAGTATCGCGTGTGCGTAAGCGTCGTCGCCCGCGCCCAAAGCTTCCAGCACCCAGCGCATTTCGGCCCGTGATGCCGCCCAGCGCTCCAGCAGCGCGGGCAGCGGCGCGTCCCCACGCGGCTCCATTTCCGGCGACGGCAGCGGCAGGGTCAGATTGCGCCGGAACGCCCCTTCTATCAGCGCAGTGCGCCAGGAGCGGGGCAGCAGGCGCAGCGGGTCGGGGGCGGCTTTGTCCGAGGGCCACCTTTGCCCCACTGTTTCATCGGCAATGACCAGGTGTTCCACCACCTGCCGAACGCTCCACGCCTCTGGCGTCGGCTTCTTGGTCAGCGCCTCGTCACTGAGGGCCAGTGCCTTGCTAGTCAAAGTCGCCCGCTGCGCTTCTATCGCCTCAAAGCCGCGTTCCAGCTCAGGAAGCATCGGAGTCTCCTTCTACTGCCTTTGCCCCACGCTTCTGCTCAATCTGCCCGGCGCATTCTTCAGCTTCGCGCAGCATGGCTTCCATCTGCCCGGCCAGCAGATCGGCGCGGCGTATCTGGTCAAGCAGGGAGATGATGTAGGCCACGCCGCTCAAGTTCACTTTGACGTGTTGGGTCAAATGCTGTATCTGCTGCAAGCGCTCAATATCCCGGTCGGAATAGAAGCGGTTTTTGCCGACTTTGCGCGGCTGCACCAGCCCCAGACGGTCATACATCCGCAGGGTTTGCGCGTGAATAGGCTTGGCATCGTCCCCGTGCGCGGTCGGGCGCACCAGTTTGGCGGCAATGCTGATGGTGTAAATCGGCTCGTCGCGGTCTTTTACGTATGCCATAATTACTACACTTTCACACTGTCTTCGCGCAGCTTCGCCAGCTCCAGCAGCAGCTCCCGCTCACGCGGCGCCAGGTCTTTCGGAACTGTAATCTTCACCCGCGCATACAAATCGCCCTGACCGCCGCCTTTGAGCTTCGGCATCCCCTGACCGCCCAGCCGGAACGACTGCCCGCTCTGCGTGCCTGCCGGGATGTTCAGCGTCTTGCGGCCCGCGAACGTTTCCACCGACGCCTCGCCGCCGAGCGCGGCCACGGTGCAGGGAACCGGGAAGTCCGTTTTCAGGTCGTCGCCAGTGCGCTCGTATTTGGCGTTCGGGCGCAGCTTAATTTTCAGGAATAAATCACCGCCGCCCGCGCCCTGCCCGGCCAGACGGATACGCTGGCCATCGCCTACCCCGGCGGGGATTTTGACATCGGAGAGCTTCCGGGGCCGCGTCACGCTGCCCTCGCCCCGACATTCCGGGCATACCTCGGTCGCCTGCCCCGTGCCGCTGCACTGCGGGCAGGTATTGTTGCCGAAGAGGCCGCGTCCGCCCTTGACCTTGCCGCTGCCGCCGCAGGTCGGACAAGGCCTGCCTGTTGTGACCGCCCCGGCCCCGGCGCAGCGCCCGCACGTTTCGGGAACATTGACCGTTAGCGTGCGCGTGACACCCTTGTAGGCGTCTTCTAAGCTGATTTCCAGTGGAAACTCGCTGTCCTGTGGGGCCTGCCGCGTTCCACGTCCGCCGCGACCGGCGCTGAACCCGCCAAAGCCGCCCGCCTGCCCGCCGCCCGCCGCGCCCCCGAAGAGCGACGACAGAAAATCGTCCATCCCGCCCGCGCCCGCCCCGCCGAAGCCGGACGTGCCGCCAAAGTCAAAGTCCGAGGCACCCCCGCGCCCGCCTGCCCCTGGCCCGCCGCCCTGGCTGACTGCTTTCCACTGGTCGCCGTACTGGTCGTACTGCGCCCGTTTCTCGGTGTCGGACAGCACTTCGTAGGCTTCGCCGACCTCTTTAAAATTTTCCTCAGCGCTTTTGTTGCCGGGGTTCACGTCCGGGTGATATTTTTTGGCAAGGCTGCGGTATGCTGTTTTGACTTCCTTCTCGGTCGCCTCTTTTTTCAGCCCCAAAATCTTGTAATAGTCTTTGTAGTCTACGGCCATTGTCGCTTTTTCCTTCTCGCACCCGGCAAGTTATCTTATTTTTTAGCAGTATGTCACTTGAGCGTATGATTGTCAATACACTTAACAAATCCTCGTACAAACAGGTTCCCCGACGGGGTTTCTGTTTAGTGTGTCTTTCTGCCGGGTAAAGGAGGCGCATTGTAGACCCAACTCACAGGCACTGGAGACCCCCGATGGCAGATAAGCAGACAGACAAAACAAAAGTGCTTCAAGCGGCAGCCCAAGAAGCCGCTCCGATTGTAGACAAGGTAAAAGAACAGGGCCAGCAGTATGCCGGGCAGGCGGCGGCACTGATTGGAACCCGCGTCAAGGACGCCGCCACCCAGCAGAAAGACGCGCTGGCAACCGGCATCACTGATGTCGCCAACATCCTCAAGCAGAATACCGACTCGCTTAAAGACCAGGGCGTCGCCGCTTTCGCCGCTCCCTATCTGGATATGGCCGCGAGCAAGCTGAATGAAGTCGGCAGTGGTATTCACGAAAAGAGCATGGAAGAGGTGATCAAAGACACCGAGCAGTTCGCCCGCACCCAGCCGACGGTTTTTCTGGCTGTGGCTGCGCTGCTTGGCTTTGCGGCGGCCCGCTTCCTGAAAAGCTCCGGCGCACCGACTTAAAGAAAGGCTTGAAAGATATTATGAGCAAGAACTACAAGCCCCAGTGGCATGAACCGGTGGCTGCCATCATCATCGAAGAAGAAACGCCGCTCGAAGGCACCATTGAAGTCGGGGTCGTCGTGCTGGCCGACGGCCCGCTGGACCCGGTTCCGTTGAGCGAGGGTCCGCGTGACCTCCCTGACTACACCGCCCCACGCAGCTCGGTCGGCGTGATGCCCGATTTTAGCACTTTAACTTCTGGAGACAAAGGAACAGCAGACGTGGCACAGAACACAAAGGACGCCGTGCAGGGCGTCGCCGACAAGGCAAAAGACACTGCCGCACAGGTACAGGACAAAGCCAAAGACACTGCCGCACAGGTGCAGGACAAAGTTAAGGACACCGCCGCTGACGTGGCAGACAAAGCCAAAGATACTGCTGGTAAAATCGCCGCCAGCGTCTCCGAGGCCAGCGATACCGCTAAAGAAACTGTCACAGACGCCGCTGACAAGGCCAAAAGTCTGTCCGCCAAAATTGGCGGGGCCACCACCTCCGGCGCACAGAGCGTGGGTACTTCCCTTTGGACCCTGGTACAGCGGTCCCCGCTTCAGGCACTGGTTTTTATCGGCAGCTTGATTTGGCTGCTGCGCCACAACCGAAGCGCCGCTTCCCAGCCGCCCGTCAGCATTAACGATGCCGCTGGCAAAGTCGGCACGGCGGCGGGGCAGGTGCAGGCAACGCTCGGCACGCTCGGCTCGCAGGTCAAAGAGCAGACCCAGCACGGGCAAGGCTGGCTGTCAACGACTTTGCAGAACAGCCCGCTCGTCGTCGGCGCGATGGCCCTGATTGCCGGAGTTGCCCTCGGTCTCTCCGTGCCGGAAACTTCTTACGAAGACAAGCTGCTCGGCGGCAAGCGCGACGAGCTGGTCGGCAAAGTCCAGGATGCCGCCCAGGACCTGACCCACAAAGTCACCACCGTCGCCCAGACCGCCGTCCATGACGCTGTTGAATCGGTCAAAGAAGAAGCCAAGAATCAGGGACTGGCCGGTGAAATCAAACCCGAGGACGCTAATCAGGACCTCGCCGATCTAGTCGGCAAAGTCCAGGAAGCCGCCCAGAAAGTGACCACGGTCGCTCAATCCGCCACTCAGAGTGCGGTAGAAGGTGCCAAGGGCGAGGCCAAAAATCAGGGCCTCACCGGCGACGCCAAGACGGATGACGCCAAAGGCGACGACGCCAAGCCCGCTGAGGGCCAGAGCGGCGACCAGAACCAGTCGCAGTCCTAATCCCGTAGGGGCAGGGCTTGCCCCCCGCCTCCTTGATTTGCGTCAAAGCCCCGGTCACTCCGAAGAGTGACCGGGGCCTTTTTGCGTCACTGCCCCGCACGGGGGTATACTTCCTTTATCACCCTGTTTAGGAGGCGTCACATGGCAGCACCGAGTTTGGAAGACAGAGTCGCGGCGTTAGAAGCCAAAGCTGACCACAGCAGCGAGTCGGCAACACAGGATACTCGGCCCTGGTGGGAGCGTATCCGGGGCACATTCAAAGATGACCCTGCCTACGAGGAAGCTATGCGTTTAGGCCGTGAATACCGGGAGTCCCTGCGACCACGAGAGGATGAAAACGACTAATGCTCATTCTGGACACGGACCATCTGAGCATTATGGACAAGGACACTGTGACGGCTTTCAACCTCGGCAGACGCCTCGCCGTTGTGCCACCGGAGGAAGTAAGTGTTTCTATCATCACCTACGAGGAGCAGATGCGTGGGTGGATGAGCTACATCGCCCGCGCCACGACCCCGGCGCAGCAGGTGCTGGCCTACGGAAAGCTTCAGCAGTTCATCAGCCAATTTCGCCAAATCCTGGTTGTGGATTATACGCTAGACGCCGCCACGCATTTTGATCGCCTGCGATGCAGCGGTGTTCGGATCGGCGCAATGGACCTGAAAATCGCCTCCGTTTGCTTGGCAAATGACGCCACACTGCTGACGCGCAACTTAAAAGACTTCGATAAAGTGCCCGGCCTCCGGGCGGAAGACTGGTCGGTATGACACAGCAATCAGCCATCACAATTCACCTTCCCCCGCTGCCGGACTTTTCGGACGCCATTTTGGAAGGCGTGAGCATTGGGCCGCGTCGGGCGGTGACACTTGAACTGACGCCGCTGGTCTGGGTGGGGTCGCAGGGGCATTACGGCCTGCCCATCACTGTGCGCCTCGGCGGGATTGTCGGCTTAGAAGAAGTGGCGGCGTTCTTCGCAAAACACCAGCTACCTGCGGACATTGCGGGGCTGAGCTACGCTACCGGGCACGTCTCCAAGCCAAACGCGCAGTTTCTGGAACTTATCTTTGAGCGGGTGGAGGCGCAGATTGTCATTCAGTGTCACAGCGTCACGGTCACGGATTAAGCGGTTAGCCAATGGCAGGCAAGGGTATAGAGGGGCATGGCTGACTTAGATATGGCTGACTTAGAGCTGTTTACCCGAAATCCGGCAAATCCCATTCTCAAGGCGTCGGACATCCCTTTTCCCTGCAAGGCCGTCTGCAACCCCGCCGCCGCGATGGTGGACGGCGAGACCCTGCTGCTGCTGCGTGTGATTGATTCCGAAGATCATTCCAGTCTGGTGGTGGCACGCTCCACCAACGGCGTGGACGGCTGGCGCTTTGACCCGGAGCCGCTGCTGGCCCCCTGCCCGGACCCGGAATGGTACGAAACACTGGGCTGCGAAGATGCCCGCCTGACGTGGATTGAGGAAATCCAGAGCTGGGCGGTCGTCTATGTCGGGGCCTCGGGGCAGGGCGCAGGCGTGTGCCTGGCGCTCACGAACGATTTCAAGACCGTGGTGCGGCGGGGCTTGATGATTCATCCCTACAACAAGGATGCCGTGCTGTTTCCGCGTCAGATCGGCGGGCGCTATTTGATGCTGCACCGGCCCACGGCGGGGCCGCTGGAAAACATCTGGATTTCGGGGAGTGACGATTTGCGGCACTGGGGCAATCCGCGCTGCGTGCTGGAAGAATCCGATCAGCCGGGCTGGTACAGCGGCAAAGTCGGCGCGGGGCCGCCGCCGATAGAAACACCTGAAGGCTGGCTTTTAATCTTTCACGGGGTCATGCTGGAAGAAAACGGCTGGCTGTACCGGGTCGGCGCGGCTTTGCTGGATTTAGAAGACCCGAGCAAGCTGATCGCCAAAATCCCCACCTGGATACTGGGGCCAACCAAGCCATATGAGTTGCGCGGCGAACAGCCCGGCGTCATTTTCCCCACGGGAACCACGCTGAACGACGGCGTGATCTCGATGTATTACGGCGCGGCGGATACCACGGTGGCCCTAGCGACAGCCAAGCTCAAAGATTTGATGGCGGCAATGCAGAAAGTTTAGAGAAATACAGGACAGGCAAGGCATTTCTGCCTTGCCCGTCCTTGTTTTGAAAACTCTGCCTGCTCCCTGTTTAGCGATGACAGGTCCCTAGAGCGTCTGGCTGGCAGTCTGCCAGGAAAGAATTTCGTACTGATCCGTCACCACTGGGAAGAAGGGCGGCGGGGCAGTGGCAAGACGGCCATCGTAGACGCGGCTGGTGGTCAGACCCGCCGACAGGGCCGCCCCGGAAGTGAGGCTGCCGAAGCACGCGGGCTGGTGATGGATGTGCCGTATGTGGCACTGGAACAGGAAGCGCTGGACCCGTTTGTGCTGGGCTTGATTCCCCACGAAATCGCGCAGTTTTATCAAATGGTGCCCCTGTCGCTCACGGAGGCGGGACAGCAAGACGACGCAGACCGTCGGCGGCTGCGCGTGGCGATGGCAGACCCGTGGAACATTGAAGCCATTGACTGGGTGCAGCGAGAGACCCGCCGCCGGGTAGAGCCGCTACTGGCAAGCGGGGGCGCACTGGCACGCAGCCTGAAACGCGCCTACCATGATGTGCAGGATGTGGCGCATGATGCCGTGATGACCGATGCCTTGCAGCAGGCCAATCTCCTGCCAGCCGCCAAAAACGGCGAGGGAGACATCGTGGATGCGCGGGAGCTGCTGCGCCAGAGTGATCAGGCTCCGATTATCCGGTTTGTCAACACCCTGCTCGCCGATGCCGTTCACCGGGGAGCCTCGGACATTCATGTGGAGCCGGGCAGTGACGATTTTCAGATTTTGTACCGGGTGGATGGCCGCCTGCACCGGATTCGGACTGCCTCCGCGTCGTTTCTCGCGCCGGTCACTTCGCGCCTCAAAGTCATGTCGGAGATGGATATTGCCGAGCGGCGGCTGCCGCAGGACGGGCATCTGGCCCTGCGGGTCGCTGAAAAGACGGTGGATATGCGCCTGTCCACGCTGCCGACGCAGTATGGCGAACGGGTCGTTATTCGGATTTTAGACCGCACGCTGGCCTGTCTGAGTCTGGATCAGCTTGGCCTGCTGCCTGGCAATCGGCGCTCGCTGGCTCAGCTTGTTCACAAGCCGCACGGCATTGTGCTGGTCACGGGGCCGACGGGTTCGGGCAAAACCACGACGCTGTATGCGGCCCTCAACTCGCTGATTCACGAGAGCCGAAGCGGAGTCGGGCGCAAAAACATCCTGACCTGCGAGGACCCGATTGAGTACCAGATTGAAGGCGTCAGCCAGTCCAATGTCAACGAGCGGGCGGGGCTGACCTTTGCCCGGCAGCTTCGGGCCATTCTGCGGCAGGACCCGGACGTGGTGCTGATTGGTGAAATCCGTGATGCCGAGACCGCCGACATCGCCATGCGGGCGGCCATGACGGGTCATCTGGTGCTGTCCACGCTGCACTGCAACGAGGCAGCGGGGGCGGTCAGCCGCCTGATGGATTTGGGAGTGGCTCCGTATCTGATCGCTTCGTCGCTGGCCGGGGTCGTGGCCCAGCGCCTTGTGCCGCGCCTGTGCCTGCACTGCCGCCGGGCGTACCTGCCGCCGCCGGAGGAGCAGGCGCTGTATGAGCCGCCGCTATTCGCCTCGGTCCCGGAGCGGCTTCATGCGGCGGTGGGCTGCGCCCAGTGCGCGGAGATCGGCCTGAAGGGCCGGTTGGCAATCCATGAGATCATGGTCTGCGGCATGAAATCCAGGAGCTGATTATGGACCGCTGCGATACCCGTACCCTTCGCGCCGCCGCTCTGGCATCGGGGATGTCGCTGATGAATACCGATGGTCTGGAAAAAGCGGCCCAGGGCCAGGTGCAGCTTTCCGATGTCCTGTGGCGCACGGGACAGCTTGGCAGCCAGCTTTCGGCGCTCTGACGGGCTGAAAAGAAGCGCGGGCCTCATGGCCCGCGCTTTTTGCTTTGTCTTTTTTTGCGATCTTCGGGTAAACTTGCCCCGTGAAGACCAATGCCGCTCGCCTGCTGGCCGAGGCCACCGTGTTTGGAGAGGCTCACGCAGGCTGCTCTTGGAAACTTTTGCACCCCGAAGGAGACGCTATGATTACTGTTGCCAACCGTATCTATGTCAAACCCGAATTCGCCGACGCCTTTGAAACTGCCTTCCGCGAACGCGCCGGCCTCGTCGACGGGATGCCCGGCTTCCTGTCCAACCAGGTCCTGCGGCCTGTCAACGACGGCGACCCGTATGTGGTGCTAACCCAGTGGGAGAGCCGCGAGGCGTTCCTGAACTGGGTCCGCTCCGACGAGTTCCAGAAGGGCCATGCCCAGTCCGGCACGCTGCCCCGCGAGGCGTACCCCAAGCCAAACGTGCTGGAAATGCACGAAGTCATCCAGGACTCCACCCGCCCCAACCTGCCGCCGGAGCCAAAGGGCGGGCCGTTCAAGATGCACTGACAGCCATCAGGACGCAGGGCACTTTCAGGTATACTTTGTGTATGCCTACCCCTACCTCCGTCGAAGCTGTTGTCACCGAATATGCGCCGCAGATGGCGTCCAAAATGCGGCATCTTGCGGATGCCTCGCACTCCGAAGAAGATGTCCGCCACGGCTGCAATGTCCTGATTGAAGGTTTTCTGACGCAGGCGGGTCTGACCGTCGCCGGGCGGCATGAATACTGGCTTAAAGGCGGACGCATTGACTCCAAATACGGCGGCGTCATTGTGGAGTACAAGGACCCCAAAGGCGGCGGGCGGATTGGCGAAAGCCTGGAGTCTTCGGGCACAAAAAAAGTCGTTGCTCAAATTCAGCAGCGGTTCAAAGACTTCGGCACGGAAGCGCAGGAGAATACTGAGCCGCAGCGTCTTTTCGGCGTGGGGTGCGACGGCAGGCGGCTGGTGTTTGTCCGCTTCCGGGGCAAGGCCTTTCAGGTGGAAGGCCCGTTTGAGGTCACGGCGCATTCGGTGGAGCGTCTTCTGCGGGCGCTCTGCTCGCTCGGGGCACATGGAGCGCCCTACACGCCGGAGCAGCTTACCGCGTCGTTCGGCGCGGACAGCCCCCTCGGGCGGGAGGGCATTCGTGCCCTGTACGCGGTCATCCGCGAGACCGACAACCCCAAAGCGCAGACATTTTTCAGCCAGTGGCGCATTCTGTTCGGCGAAGTCTGCGGCTATGATGTTTACGGCAAAAACGACAAAATCAGCAAGCTGGCCGCGCATTACGGCCTCGCCGATGCCTCCCCCGCCGCGCTTCTGTTTGCCATTCACAGCTACTATGCCCTCTTTATCAAGCTGCTGGCGGCGGAAATCGCGTCGTCGTTCTCCCCGCTCGGCGTCAGCCTTCTGAAAAAGTGTGTCGCCGCGCCGACTTCCGCCAAGCTGCGGGAGGAGCTGCGCGGGCTGGAACAGGGCGGCATCTGGGCACAGCTTGGCATCACCAACTTTCTGGAAGGCGATCTTTTCTCGTGGTATCTGCCCGCCTGGAACGACGACCTGGCCGCCGTGGTCAAGTCGATGGTGACGGAGCTGGACGGCTACGACCCGACGACTCTCAGCGTGGACCCGGCGGAAAGCCGGGACCTGCTCAAAAAGCTGTATCATCACCTGTTCCCCAAATCCGTCCGGCATGACCTCGGCGAGTATTACACGCCGGACTGGCTGGCCGAGCAGACTTTGGACGAGCTGGGCTATGACGGCGACCCCGACAAACGCCTGCTGGACCCCTCCTGCGGGTCGGGCACGTTTCTGGTCATGGCGATCAACCGCGCCCGCGCCTGGTTTGACGCGCATCAGCACGAGTGCGGCTATGACGAGTCCGCGCTGGTCGGCAAGCTCCTCCGCAACATCATCGGCTTTGACCTGAATCCGCTGGCCGTGATGGCCGCCCGCACCAACTTCCTGATTGCCATTCGCGGCCTGCTTAAAACGGCGGGTGCGGTGGAGCTTCCCGTTTACCTCTGCGATGCCGTGCTGACGCCGTCGAAATACGGCGACCTGTTCACGGAAAGTGAGCTGGACAAAGTCCGCAAGCTGCGGACCTCGGTGGGCGACTTCAATATCCCCGTGGAAGTCACCCATGACCGCGCTTTGATCGGCAAGTACGCCGAAGTGCTGGAAGCGTGCGTCCGGGAGCGGTACAGCGGCAGTGACTTTCTGGCCCGGTGCGAGGCGGAGGGCCTGCCCACGAGCGAGTCGGGCCTGCACCGGATTTTGTATGAGCAGCTTCGGGAGTTAGACGAGCAGAACAAAAACGGCATCTGGGCACGGATCATTAAAAATGCCTTCGCCCCGCTATTCATCGGTAAGGTGGACTTTATCGCGGGCAACCCGCCCTGGATCAACTGGGAAAGCCTGCCGGGGGACTACCGGGACGCGATGAAGCCGCTGTGGAAAGACTACGGCCTGTTCAGTCTGGGCGGCTCGGCGGGGCGGCTCGGCGGCGGCAAAAAAGACCTGTCCATGCTGTTTGTGTATGTCTGCGTGGACAATTACCTGCGTCCGGGCGGGCGTCTGGGCTTTGTCATCACGCAGACGGTCTTCAAGACCAAAGGCGCGGGCGACGGCTTCCGGCGTCTGCGCTTCGGTGTGGTGCGGCCCATCTATCTGAAACCCGTTTCGGTGGCCGACCTGAGCGAGATACAGGTCTTTGAGGGGGCGACCAACCGAACGGCCATTTTCGTCTGTGAGAAGCAGACCACGAAGTTTGAGTATCCCGTGCCGTACACCGTCTGGCGGGGGCCGGGGCGCATCGGGCAGGAGGAAGTCTGGGAGGACGTTCTGGCGAAGACGACGCGCCATGAGTTCGGGGCGTTGCCGGTCAACCCTGACCTGCCGACTTCCCCGTGGCTGACGGCCCCGGCGGACGCGCTTCTGGGCATTCAGAAAGTTATCGGCCAGAGCAAATATAAAGCCTATGCGGGCTGCTGTACGTGGATGAACGGCGTTTACTGGGTGGACGTGAAGCAGAAACTGCCGAACGGTGATTTGCTGATTGAGAACCTTTGGGATGTCGGCAAAATCAAAGTGGACGCAGTGCAGACCGTGATTGAAGCGGACTTGGTGTACCCCCTCCTGCGTGGCCGCGACGTGAAGCGATGGCAGGCTGCATCCTCTACACATATTATTCTGGCGCAAGACCCAAAAACCCGCGCAGGTATCCCCGAAGGTGCAATGAAGCGTAAGATGCCAAAGACTTATGCTTATCTGCGAGGCTTTGAGGACGAATTAAGGGGACGCTCAGGATACAAAAAATACTTCAAGTCATCTGACCCTTTCTATTCTATGTACAATGTTGGGCTGCCAATTCAATCAAAATACAAAGTGGCTTGGACGAGGGTGGCTACGGACATAAGAGCCTCTGTGATAGAACAATCTGACGTTGAGGAAAAACCAGTTCTGCCCATTGAAACAGTTGTATTTATTCCTTGTGCAGACCGGACTGAAGCCCACTTTGTCTGTGCGGTTATCAATTCAAGCCCCTGGCGTTTTGTCGTCAATTCCTCATCGGTTCTTAGCTCTGGGGGATTTGGCTCACCTAGTATTTTGGACAAAGCCGAAGTGCCCAAGTTCAAGCCCGCCGACCCCGCGCACACGCACCTCGCCGCCCTTTCCGAACAGTGCCACACCGCCGCCGCGCTGGGCGACACCGCCGCTCTCGCGGACTTGCAGACGCAGGTAGACCGGGCGGCGGCGGCACTCTGGGACATCACCGGGCCGGAGCTTGCCGCCATTCAGCAGGCACTCGACGACATGAAGCGCACCAAGAAGCCGGGCAAGGAACCGGACGCGGACGAGGCGGACGAGGAGGAGTGAGGCCCCGGACGGCCCCCCCGCCCCAATTCTGGGGAGCCGGAGACCTACCACCTTGTTCCCTCGTGCCTCGGTCACAGGGTCCTTCCTAAAGGAAGGATACAGACAGAGCAGGATAAGAGGGCGGGGGAACCCCGCCCCTACGCGGTATCCTAATCTTCCCTTTAGGGAGGACCCTGCGAAGCGAAGAATGAGCGAAGCAAGGAAGGGAGGTCTCCGGCTCTCCGCCCATTAACAGTGATGGGAGCGGGGGCACACCGCCGGGTACAATAGCTGTATGGTACCTTCTTCCGCGCAAAAGCTTCCTTCCGCAAAACTTCCTCCCGTCAAGCTGAAACCGCAGCGGCCCGAGCGCCTCGGGCATCCCTGGGTTTACGACAACGAAATCGCAGTCGGCCCGCCCGCAGGCTTTTCTAACGGCGGCCTGGTGCGCGTGCAGGACGCACGCGGCAAGACGCTCGGCGTCGGCTACCTCAACAGCCGCAGCAAAATCAGCGTGCGCTATCTTACGCGCCGGGGCGATGTGGTCGTGGACGACGCTTTCTGGCGCGGGCGCATCCGGCGGGCGTGGGAGTTCCGCCACTCGCATTATGCTAATGCCGAGGGCGCACTGCCGCCTGCGTATCGCCTGGTGCATGGCGAGTCCGACGGCCTGCCGGGGCTGGTGGTGGATGTCTACGGCGCGTTTATCGTCGCGCAGTTTCTCGCTCTGGGGCTGGAACCCTGGCGCGAGGCGATTGTAGCCGCGCTTCAGGAGACGCTGTCGCCGACGGGCATCTACGAGCGCTCGGACAGCGCCGTGCGCCGCCTGGAAGGCTTGGAGGAGCAGTCGGGCGTGCTGGCCGGCGAGGCTCCGCCGGATGCTTTGGAAATTGAAGATGACGGGGCCACTCTTTTGGCCGACCTGAAAACGGGCGCGAAGACAGGGCTGTTTCTGGACCAGATACGCAATCAAAAAGCTGCCGCCCGCCATGCGCGGGGGCGGGATGTGCTGGACTGCTTTTCGTACACCGGCCTGTTTGGTCTGCGGGCCGCCAAAGCGGGCGCGAAGAGCGTCACGGATGTCGAAATCAGCCCGGATTTCAACGCCGTCTGCACCAAGCAGTGGGACGCCAACAGCCTGGAAATGCCGCACACGGTCGTCACCGAGAACGTTTTTGACCGCCTGCGGGCATTGGAAGCCGAGAAGTTCACCACTGACATGGTGGTGCTGGACCCGCCCGCATTCACCAAGAACCGGGCCAGCCGTGACGGGGCGATACGCGGGTACAACGAAATCAACCGGATTGGGATGCGCCTCCTGCGCCCCGGCGGCGTGCTGGTGACCTGCTCCTGCTCGCACCACCTGTCGGCGGCGGAGTTCCGGGAAGTGATCCAAAACGCCGCCCGCGACTCAGGCCGAATGCTGAAGCTGCTGGAAGTCCACGGCCAGCCTGCCGACCATCCAGTGCTGCTGGACGCGCCCGAGTCAGAGTATTTGAAGTGTTTGATTCTGGCCGTGGAGTGAGCGAAAAAACTTTATGACTCCCTGAGTCCCTGGGCATTGTTTTCCTGAGTCCGCCGTGGTACAATAGCGTGCTTATGACCATGCCCCCCCCAGCCCCCCGGCGGCGCACCGCCCGGAAGGCGACTGCCGACGCGCCGCGTGACCTGATTCTCCTCGGCGACTGCGTGGATGTAATGAACACGCTGCCGCCCAAAAGCGTGGATTTGGTGTTCGCCGACCCGCCGTACAATATGCAGCTTGGCGGCGACCTGTACCGGCCCAACATGACCAAAGTGGACGCCGTCACGGACCCCTGGGACAAGTTCCGCTCGTTCGCCGAGTACGATGCCTTCACCCGTGCCTGGCTCGCCGCCGCCCGGCGGGTGCTGAAAGACACCGGCACGCTCTGGTGCATTGGCTCATACCACAATATTTACCGCGTCGGCTCGGTGATGATGGACGCTGGCTACTGGATTTTGAACGATGTGGCCTGGGTAAAATGCTTGGCCGAGTCTACACGGGTTTACGCCCGAATGCCAAGTGGCGAACGCCCTATAGCAATCCGTGATCTAATCCGGTCTCAGCCGGAAGATGTCCAACTTTGGAACGGGCAAAAGTGGACTCAAGTAAGCGGTTGGCAGCAATCCGAGGCAAATGATGGTCTGGAAATACAGTTGCGCTCAGGAGAAAAATTGCGATGCACACCCACACACCGCTGGCCCACAGAACGCGGACTTTTGGCTGCTTCTGATTTACAAATCGGCGATGTGATCCAACGAACTCATTTACCCGAGCCGGAAGATAACTGTATTGCATCTGGGCTGGATGACAAGTTGACCGGGTGGTTCGTCGGCTTGTATATCGCGGAAGGCTCTCGATACGAGGGAACAATCACCATTTCAGGCCATCGGAAAGAGCGTGAGCGTTATCGTCGTCTTTGCCAGGTAGCAAAAGCTTTTCATGGACAATGTGCTTGGTACGAACTATCTGAAAATTCTTCCATGATTAATCTTCATGGGCCAATGCTGAATGCTCTTCTGGATGCCTATGTTGGTGGCAGAACAGCCAAAACAAAATTTCTTTCTTCGTTGTGCTGGCAGCGTTCCAATGCGTTCCTACGTTCTCTCTTGGAAGGTTATCTTGACGGTGATGGGCACTATGACGCCTCAAATGACCGCTGGCGCTTGGGCTTCGCTCAGAACCGTGATTTGGAGGCATCGTTTCGGACAATCGCCGCTCGCCTGGGAATTCAGTTGCGGCTCAAAGACGCACGCGGCAGATACAACCATCAAGAGTATCCTCTCCTGCGCGGAGAAATTCGGTGGGTGAAGCCGACCAGCGCGTGGGCATTGAACGACACTGAAATTCTCAGTATCAAGCCCGCGCAAACAGAGCGTTTCGTAGACATTGCCGTTGCCGACGACCCGCATTTGTTCGCGCTGGCTTCCGGGGTACTCACTCACAACAGTAATCCGATGCCTCAGATGAAAGGCACGCGGTTCTGCAACGCGCACGAGACGCTGCTGTGGGCTAAAAAGTCTATCGACCAGAAGAAGTATACGTTCCACTACCGAGAACTCAAAGCGGGCAACGACGACAAGCAGATGCGCTCGGACTGGTATATTCCCCTCTGCACCGGTGGCGAGCGGGAAAAAAAAGACGGCAAGAAGGCTCATGCCACGCAGAAGCCCGAAGCCCTGCTGCACCGGGTGATCGCCGCGACCACCAACCCTGGCGACATTGTGTTAGACCCCTTCTGCGGCACGGGAACCACGGCGGCAGTTGCCAAGCGTCTGGGCCGCAGTTACATCACGATTGACCGCGAGCCGGAGTATATTGCCGTCGCCGAGAAGCGGCTGGCAAACATCTCCCCCGCCCTGCTGACTAGCGCCGACGAGGCCGGGGTCCTGCTCGGCGGCCCCAAGCCCCGCGTGCCGTTCGTGAGCTTTGTGGAAAGCGGGCGGCTACCAATTGGAAGCCTGCTGCACCTGAAAAATACGCAGATTGTGGCGGCAATTCATGCTGATGGCACCATCACTGCTGGGGGCCATCGCGGCTCCATTCACAAAGTCGCCGCCGCCTGCCTCGGCCTGCCGAGCGCGAATGGCTGGACTTCCTGGCTGTTCCCGGATTTAGTGACCGGCCAGGAGCTGCTGCTGGACGCCCTGCGGCCCGGCTGACCCCTCCCCGGCGCAAGCGCCGACCCTCCCCTAACAGGGGAGGGAGCGAGGAACAAGCGGGAGGGGTCCTATCCCCCATGTATTCCCCATGAACCACACACTCACCTATCACAGCGTACTCACCGGCATCGACGTGCTGGCGCGGGACAACTTTGCCGCCCTCAACGGGGCGCGGGTCGGTCTTGTCACCAACCACACCGGGCTGACCGGGGACGGGCGCACTACGATTGACGCCCTCCACGCCGCCCCCGGCGTTACACTGGCCGCGCTGTTCGGGCCGGAGCATGGCCTGCGCGGCGAACACGATGAAGCCGTTGCTGACGGCGTAGACACCCAAACTGGCCTGCCGGTCTTTTCGCTGTTCGGGACACGCACGCAGCCGACGCCGGAACAACTTGCCGGGCTAGACACGCTCGTCTTTGACATTCAGGACATCGGCTGCCGCTTTTACACGTATCTGAGCACGCTATTAAGTATTTTGGAAGCCGCCTCGGCGCACGACCTGCACGTCGTCGTACTGGACCGGCCCAACCCAATTGGCGGCGAGGCTGCCGAAGGGCCGCTGGCCGATAGGGACGCGCTCTCGTTTGTCGCCTGCCACCCCGTCCCCGTCCGGCACGGCCTGACACTCGGCGAGATGGCCCGCCTCCTGCACGCCGAGCGCGGCCTGACCTGCTCCCTGGAAGTGATTGCCTGCGACGGCTGGCGGCGCGAAGACTGGTACGATGCCACGGGCCTCCTTTGGACCCACCCCTCCCCCAATATGCGCCGCTTGACCGCCGCCGCGCTGTATCCCGGCGTCGGGCTGTTGGAGTTCACCAATGTCTCTGTCGGACGCGGCACGGACACTCCGTTTGAGGTCTTCGGCGCTCCCTACATCCTTCCCCGCCCCTTCGCCGCCGCGCTGAACGCCGCGAGCCTGCCCGGCGTCCGCGTCATGCCAACCTACTTCACCCCCTCGGTCAGCGTCTTCGCCGGGGAACGCTGCGGCGGCGTGCAGCTTTACGTCACGGACCGCGCCGCCTTGAATGCTGTCGGCGTCGGCCTCACCCTCGCCTCCAGCCTGCGCGACCTTTGCCCGAATGACTGGCAGCCCGAAAAGCTGGCTACGCTTCTGGTCAATCGGCAGGCATTGGACGCCCTGCAATCCGGCCAAAGCGCCACCGACATCAGCGCAGGCTGGGCAGGTGAGCTGACCGAATGGGCGGGACGCACAGCGGCGTTCCGTCTGTACGAATGAAACCGCCTTTTCTGTCCTATCAGGTTTCTACAAACTTGGATCAATCCAGTCGCGTTCCAAATAAACGCCATGCAGGTGGTCAAAGTCTTTGTCCGTCGTCAGCAGCCGCGTCCCGGTCACAGACGCAGTTGCGGCAATCCAAATGTCGTTTTTGCCCATCGTCACCCCGCTACGGCGGCTGTAATCATCAATCTCCGCGTAGACCGCAACCACCCGCGAAAAGGGGAGTGGAACGATGATGAAATAATTGAGCAGCTCCTGTATTCGTCGCTGTCTTTGAGTGCCCCACGAGAGCTGCAAAGAGAGAGCATTGAGTTCTCCCTCGCTGACAATGCTAATCACCGGTGGTGGATCAACGGTTGTGAGGCCATAGCGCGTCTCAATAATCGCAGCCAATCGGCTTTCACGGACGTAATGCAGCAAAATGTTACTGTCGAGAGTAGGCATATCAGCTTAGCTCCTCAAGAACTTTGCCGATTTCTTCATCAGACTCTTCCGCCGCAAGCTGTCGATAGACCATCTGCATTGCTGTCTTCCCCGGCGGCGGCAGGCGGCGGGGCTTGAGTTCGGCGAACGTCTGCGGGACAGGCCGGTCTTTCAGCCCCGCAATCAAGGCGTCCATTTTCTCCTGCTCCGTCAGCCCCTCCAGCGTGACTCCCTGCCGCGCTGCCGCTTCGGTCAGTGCCGCTTCCATTCCCGGCGTCAGTTCCAGTGTGATTGTCATAGGTTCGCCCCCCGTTCAGGTTGTGCTAAGTAGTTAGGCAAAAGAAAGTGCATATTTCGTGCCGACCTGTGCCAGAATGCCCGTGACGCTCTGGCACAGGGTCGCAAAGTCGGTGTAGGCTTCCGGCCACAGCCAGCGGTACTTGACCAT